>Ga0208973_1000851_pt1 | contig 14487 bp, 14 predicted proteins | sample AOAMet_66_BLW_10_2_FD_188233 | JGI IMG/M metagenome (GOLD analysis project Ga0208973, IMG submission 188233) | Ammonia-oxidizing marine microbial communities from Monterey Bay, California, USA - CAN11_66_BLW_10 (SPAdes) | ecosystem: Environmental > Aquatic > Marine > Intertidal zone | place...
CATGTCTATTTCCTTTGGGTCTGTATTAGATTTTTGCAGTAAATTTTTTGCGGCTTTTATAGCCATAAAAGAAGTTCCTTGATTAGGTTCTTTTAAGATTCTTCTTTCTTTAATTCCTGTTCTTGAAGTAATCCAGTCATCATTAGTTTCAACAAGAGTTGCAAGTTCTTTATTGGTTAAAATGTAATCAGGAAGATATTTCCCAACTGCTGTAATAGCTGCAGTTATTTTTGACATATGATAACTTGTTATGAGGAGGATTTTTGATGTTTATTTACTTCCTTCAATCGGGTGACTAAAGTAGTAAAAATTATTTTAGTTTTTTTCAATAAATCAGGTCAAAAAAATGATTTTTTGACCAAAAACATAAAAAAACCCTCAAAAAGAGGGCTTTTTTGTGTTTTTTGAATAAAAAACTATACTTCTGTTGTAGCCGATTCTAATACTATTTGACCTCTATAGTATAACTTTCCTTCATGCCAATGAGCTCTGTGATATAAATGAGCCTCGCCTGTTGTTGGATCTACAGCTATTTGTTGGTCAGAAGCTTTATAATGTGTTCTCCTTTTATCTCTTCTAGTTTTAGATATTTTTCTTTTAGGATGTGCCATTTTATGTATTTTTTTCTGTGATTAAACTTTTTAATTTATCCCACCTTGGGTCTGTATTATCCTCATTTTCTGAAGATTTATTTTCTGTAATCTCTAATTCTTTTAATTTATCTAAAGCTTCTGAATTCATGGTACCGTCTAGTACTTTTGGATGAACTTTTTTTGTTGGAACAGAAAGTATTATTAACTCATAAATAAATTGACTAATATCTATCTCATGATATTCATGAGGGATAATTACCATATCATCATCATCATCATTATATTCTGGCCCAAATTTAACAACTAAAGGTAAATTACCTTTAACTTCTTGTTCATATGGTTCTAGTGAGGTGTCACAATCTACGTTTACATATCCATTTAAATTAAAATTTAATTCAAAAAAAGTTGTTTTTTTGTCAAAAACTAATGAAATATGTAAAGCGCTGCTATTAAACTCATCAAAACCGAAAGCTTCAAAGAACGTGTTTTCAATTTCATAACTAAATAAATGCTTTCCTTGCTTTAATCCTATAAAAGGAATAATAAATTGTTTCAAGTTTGACATTATAAGCTAATGAATTTGAGCGGGCAAATATAATAAAATGTTTTAATTAATTATTGTTTTTTATATCAAAATGTGGACTGTTTTTTAGGTCTTAAAACATTTTGCGTGAGTTCTTTATACTCATTTCTGTTTTTGAATATTTTAATCCCTGTAAAAACGGCTTCTTTAAAGGAATCTGAGTTTGCTTTTCCTTTACCTGCAATGTCAAAAGCAGTCCCATGATCTGGAGAAGTTCTTATGTGATTTAAACCAGCGGTGAAGTTAACTCCGTTGCCAAAAGTTAGTGCTTTAAAAGGTGCTAAACCCTGGTCATGGTACATTGCTAGCACTCCGTCAAATTGCTTGTAGGCTTCAGATCCAAAGAATCCGTCAGCAGCATAAGGGCCGTAAACCAAGATTCCACGTTCATTAATTGAGCTAATGGTAGGTTTAATCAGCTGGTTTTCTTCCTGTCCAATAACACCATTATCTCCAGAATGAGGATTTAAACCTAGGATAGCTATCTTAGGTTTGTTGATATTAAAATCTTGTTTTAATGATTGATTAAGTATGGAAACTTTTCGTTCAATAAGTTCAGGAGTAATGGTTTCTGCTATTTTAGAGATTGGAATATGACCAGTGATAAGACCAATTTTTAAAAAATCATTCATCAAAATCATTAAACTCTCTCCTTCTAGATTACTTTCTAAAAATTCTGTATGACCTGAAAAATTAAATTCATCAGATTGAATTGTTTCTTTATTAATTGGAGCAGTAACTAGTATATCGATTCCACCATCTTTTAATGAGTTGGTGGCTAAATTAAGTGATTTTAATGCATATTTACCACCATCTTTGGTAGCGTTTCCAATATCAACTGTTGCCTCTTCTTTCCAACTATTTAAAAGGTTTATTTCACCCTCCTTAATTTGTTGAATAGAATTGATTTCATGAACATTGGTTTCTGTATTTAAAATTTTCTTATGTATAGAAAGAATTTTGGAACTCCCAAATAAGATAGGTGTACAAAATTCTAACATTCTTTTATCTTCAAATGTTTTTAAGACAACTTCAATTCCAACACCATTTATATCTCCTAATGATATTCCTACTACTATTTTATCTTTTTTTTTCATATCTAAAAGTTAATATGTCTATTTTTGCACATAGCAAAAGTAACTAAATTTATATACATGTTTACTGGAATTATTGAGACATTAGGACGCGTTGAAAAGATAGAAAAAGATAGAGAAAATATTAATTTCACAATTCAAACAAATATCACACATGAGTTAAAGATAGATCAAAGTGTTGCTCACAACGGCGTATGTCTAACAGTGGTGGCAATTTCTGGCAAAAACTATGTCGTTACAGCCATAAAGGAGACCTTAGATAAAACTAATTTGGGGCTATTGTCTGAAACAGATTTGGTAAATATAGAGAGAGCTATGAAGTTAGGTGATAGACTGGATGGTCATATAGTTCAAGGTCACGTAGATCAAACTGCTGTGTGTACAGAGATTTCAGAAAATAATGGAAGTTGGATATTTACTTTTGTATATGACGTAAATGCCAACAATATAACCATTGAAAAAGGTTCTGTAACTGTAAATGGAGTAAGTCTTACAGTCGTAGATTCTAAAAAAAACCAATTTAGTGTAGCTATTATACCATATACATACACTCATACAGGATTCTCTAAATTTAAAAAAGGAACTGTTGTTAATTTAGAGTTCGATGTTATTGGTAAATATGTGGCAAGACTACATCAACTTAAAAGTTAATCTTTAATTTTCTTGACTCCATAGGCTACACCTGCTATCAATAAAAATAATAGGCCGCCGTCTATTGGTAAACCTGGCGGAGGTGGTGGACCTGGTAATCCTGTGTTTTGTGCAATCATAACTAGGGGAAATAGTAGTAATAGGAAGAACGAGGCTTTTTTTATCATTTTTTCCTAAATTAGGGTTTAGAATTATTGAATTATAAATATATGATTTTTTTTTTAAAATATTAAAATTATTGTGGACCCAGAAGGGCTCGAACCTTCGACCCCCTGATTATGAGTCAGGTGCTCTAACCAACTGAGCTATGGGTCCTGATAATAGTTTGCAAATGTAATGTTTTTTTATAATTTTAAACATTTAAAATTTAAAATTTATTTATCTCTAGCCATTAAAAAAGAGCCAAATTCTGTAAGTTTTTCCTTATTTAATTTGCTCATATTCATTTTCTCTAACAAATTAAAAGCTAAAGATGTATAATCGTGTATTAGTTGTTGAATTAAAGATGGAATTTCATATTTTTCAAAAATTCTCTTTACCTCATCTATTTTAATAGAATTATCTTCTAATTTTTGATTGTAAAAAAAAGCTAATTTTTGTTTGTTATCATCACTTGATAGCTCCATAGCTTTTAGGTACAAATATGTTTTCTTATTTTCAATAATATCACCTCCAACCTGTTTTCCAAATGTTTCAGGGTTTCCAAAAGTATCCAGATAGTCATCCTGTAATTGAAAAGCCAGTCCAAGATTTAACCCATATTCATAGAGTAAATTGGCATTTTTTTCTGAGGACTCTGCTACAATAGCCCCCATCTTTAAGGCAGCTGCAACTAATACAGATGTTTTTAAACGAATCATGTTTAGATATTCATCTATAGTGACATCACTCCTCGTTTCAAAATCAATATCTAATTGTTGACCATCACAAACTTCTAAAGCAGTTTTACTAAATAATATCGCCAATTTTTGAAATATTTCTGGAGTATAATTTTCGAAATATTGATAAGCTAAAATTAACATAGCATCACCAGAAAGAATTCCTCTATTTAAATCCCACTTTTCATGAACAGTCTTTTTACCTCTTCTTAGAGGAGCATCATCCATTATATCGTCATGTACAAGGGTGAAGTTGTGAAATACCTCCACTGCTAAAGCAGCTGGGAAAGCCTTTTTATAATCGTCTGATAAAATATCGGCAGCCATTAAAGTTAAAATAGGTCGAATACGTTTTCCCGAAAGTTGTATAATATAATCAATTGGTACATAGAGATTTTTAGGTTCTCTGATCCATTCTTTTTTATCTAAATACTGCTGAAATTCCTTTTGATATGATGTTAAATCCAAAGTTTGTAAAAGTTTCAACAAAAATAAGATTAAAGATTTATTTTAATGTTAAGAATGTTAAAAAATCATTAAACTTTGGAAACTATTTTTGTTTCTTTGGTTTCCTTTGTAAATTTGATATGTATTATTATGAAAGATAAAATATTATACAACGCAACAGAAATGTTTTTAAATATTGGTTTTAAAAGCATTACAATGGATGATATTGCCTCTAATGCTGGTATTTCAAAAAAAACAATTTATGCTCACTTTAGCAACAAAACAGAATTAGTTGAGGCTGTTACTCTTCATATATTTGAGATTGTTAAAAAAGGTGTAGCTATTATTCACGCACAAGAGCAAAACCCAATTATTGAATTATTTGAAATAAAGAGATTTGTTATGGAGCATTTAAAAGATGAAAAATCTTCTCCACAGTACCAGCTCCAAAAATATTATCCAAAAATTTATAATACGTTGAAGCAAAAACAATTTATGGTGTTGCAAGAACTCATAAAAGAAAATCTTGAGAAAGGGATAGCACAAAAATTATTTAGAAAAACCATTGATATTGATTTTACAGCAAGAATTTATATTCATGGCTTAGTTGGTATTAAAGATAAAGACATTTTTCCTTTACATAATTATTCAATGGATGTCTTAAGCACCAATCATTTAGAGTATCATTTACGCGGAATATCAACAAAAAGTGGAATACAAGAATTAGAAAAACAATTATAAAATTTATTAATGAAAAAGTATTTAATAATTATTACCACCCTCTCTATCGGTTTTTCGAGCTATGCTCAAAAACCCGATATGGTACTATCTTTAGATGAAGCAATTCAAATTGCATTAAAAAATAGTTACAACACCAAAGCATCTAAAAATAATGTTTTATCTGCCAAAGAAACCGTTTGGGAAACAACTGCCACCGGTTTGCCTCAAATAAGCGCCAGTATAAATTATCAAAACTTTATAAAACAGCCTGTTTCTCTTTTGCCAGCTGCAGCTTTTGATAATACAGCTTCTGTTGTAGAGACTGTTGAAGATTATTTTGATATCCAATCTAACAGAGATCCAGCATCACCAGATGGGTTTATACCTGTTGTTTTTGGAACACAACAAAATTTAAATGCTTCTGTTACTCTAACTCAATTGTTGTTTGATGGTTCTTATTTGGTAGGGTTACAAGCATCAAGAGCTTATTTGAAAATTTCTGAACAAGCAAATAAAAAAACCGAATTGTTAACTAGAGAAGCTGTTGTAAATGCTTATGGTAGTGTTTTAGTGACTGAAAAAAGCATTGCTATATTGGAAGGAAACATTACTGTTTTAGAAAAAAACTTGGAGGATGCTAAAAAGATTTATGAAAATGGTTTTAATGAGCAAGAAGATGTAGAGCAGTTAGAAATTACTTTTGGAACCTTAAAAAATCAATTACACAATATGCAAAGAATGAAAGGGATCGCATATCAAATGTTAAATCTTTCTATAGGAGTTTCTATAAATACTTCGGTTATCTTAACCGACAGTTTAGATTCTTTGGCAGAAACCAATATTAATTTGGGACTTATTTCAGAACCATTTAATATGTCTAACCATATTGATTTAAAAATTGCAGAAAACGATAGAGAATCAAAAAGACTAATGATGCAACTCGAAAAAAGTAAAGCCTTACCAAGTTTGTCTGCTTTTGTAAACTATGGCAAACAAGCCTTTTCAGATACATTTACTTTTTTTAGAGGAAATCAACAATGGTTTGATTCATCGTTAATGGGAGTTAGCTTAAATGTCCCTATTTTTAGCAGTTTAGGCAGAAGGGCCAAAACAGCTCAAGCTAGAATAGCCCTAGAAACCTCAGATATTAGATTGGAAGAGACCAGACAACGATTAAGTTTACTTGCTGAAAAAGCAAAAAACGAATATCAATTAAGTATTGAAAATTATACTACAGCAAAAAGAAATGTTGAGCTATCGAAACGCATCGAAAAAAAGCAACGGATAAAGTTTTTTGAAGGAATTTCTTCAAGTTTTGATTTATTGCAAGCTCAAAATCAATTATACACTCAACAACAAAATTATGTGCAATCTATGTTAGAAGTAATTGCTAAAAAAGCGGCTTTAGAAACTGCATTAAACATCCCTATTAAATAAAAAAATATCATGAAAAATATATATTTAGTACTCTTATCTGCCATTATTTTAAATGCATGTAGCAACAAAAAAGAACCTTCAGTAGATGAAATTCTAGCAACTAATGATGTAGCAAAAATTACATCAAAAAAAATAGACATAGACACAGAATTAGAGAAGTTAACTGTTAGTTTAAATAAATTAAACAGCAGGTTAAATAGTTTAAATAAAGACAAAAATACACCCCTAATTACCACCTTTAAAGCTCAAGAGCAAGTATTTGATCATTTTATAGAATTGCAAGGAAATGTTCAAACAAAACAAAATGTTTTAGTGTACCCAGAAATGCCTGGTATTTTAAAAAAGGTATTTGTAAAAGAAGGGCAGCAAGTTGTGAAAGACCAACTTTTAGCAATAATTGATGATGGAGGTTTATCTCAACAAGTTTTACTTTTAGAAGCAAATGAACAATTAGCAAAGACAACTTTTGAACGTCAAAAAAGATTATGGGATCAGAAGATTGGATCAGAAATGCAGTTTTTACAAGCAAAAACATCCTATAGTTCTCAAAAAAATGCCACAAACCAACTAAAACAACAGTTGGGGAAGTTTACAATTAACGCTCCATTTTCTGGAATAATAGATGATGTATTTAAAGAAAAAGGAACTGTTGTTGCGCCAGGACAAGGAGCAGAAATTTTTAGAATTATAAATCTTTCTGAAATGTACATAGAAACAGATGTTCCAGAAAATTATATTACTAGCATTACTAAAGATAAAATGGTAGAAGTTAATTTTCCAATACTTGGAGAAACGTTTCATTCTAAAATTAGACAAGTTGGAAACTTTATAAACCCTAGTAACAGATCTTTTAAAATAGAAGTAGGTGTTTCTAATTTAGAAGGCAAAATAAAACCAAACTTAACGGCAAAACTAAAATTAAACGATTATTCAAACCAACATGCAATTTTAATACCGCAATCAATTATTTCAGAAAATGCAAAAGGACAACAGTTTATTTACATTGTAAAGGATAAAAAAGAAAATAATTTAGCTGTTGCAGAAAGATTGGTTATTGAAACAGGCAAAACACAAGGAGATTTTATTGAAGTAATAAAAAACCTCACTTCAGATACTGAGATTATTATGGAAGGTGCACGAAGTGTAAATAATGGACAGCTTGTAAAAGTGATCAATAAAACTAATTAAAAAATGGCTAAAATTAACAAACAAATAGACAAAGAATTTAAGCTATCTTCTTGGGCAATTAATAATAAAACTACTATTTACGTTTTAATGTTTCTGTTTCTCTATCTAGGGATTTCGTCATATTTTACAATGCCAAGAGAGAATTTTCCAGAAATAAGCGAAACAAAAATTTACATTAGTTCTGTATATCCAGGAAATACTGCAGAAGATATTGAGAAACTCATTACAAACCCGCTTGAAGATAAATTGAAATCAATAAGTAATGTTGTTGAAATTACTTCAACATCGCAGGAAGACTATTCTATTATTACGGTAGAGTTTGATGAGAGTATTGCTGTTGATAAAGCAAAACAAAAGGTTAAAGATGAAATAGATCAAGAAACGGCAGGTGAAGATTGGCCAACATTTAATGGAGCTAAAATAACACCCAATGTTTTTGAACTAAGCATGTCTGAAGAGGTACCAATCTTAAATATTAATATTCCTGGAAATTACCCAGTCTCTAAATTAAAAGAATATGGAGAGTTTTTACAGGATGAAATAGAGGATTTATCTGAAATTAAGAAAGTAGATATTCGTGGGGCACAAGAAAAAGAAATAGAGGTTGCTGTAGATATTTATAAAATGATGGCAGCAAAAGTTAGTTTTGATGATATTACTAATGCTATTAATCGTGGAAATGTAACCATGTCTGCAGGAAATTTTATTACCAGCCAGCAAAGACGAACCATTAGAATTATTGGTGAAATTAATTCGCCCAATGACCTGCTTGATTTTGTAATTAAGTCAGAAAAAGGAAATTCAATTTATTTAAAAGATGTTGCAAAAATTTCTTTCAAAGACAAAGATAAAACAACATATGCCAGAGAAAAAGGGGCAGCAGTTGTAATGTTAGATGTTAAAAAAAGAGGTGGAAAAAATATGGTAGCTGCAGCAGATAAAGTTGGAGAAATTGTCGCACAGGCAAAGCAAAATAATTTTCCTCAAGATTTAGAAGTAAGTATCACAAATGATCAATCACCTAAAACAATTGGTCAGGTAGACGACCTGGTGAATAACATCATTTTTGGTGTTATTTTAGTAGTGATTGTACTCATGTTTTTTCTTGGATTTAAAAATGCAATTTTTGTTGGTTTTGCAATACCAATGTCTATGTTTATGTCTTTGATGATTTTAGGAGCATTAGGATACACATTAAACACTATGGTGCTATTTGGTTTAATCATGGGACTTGGAATGTTGGTAGATAATGGAATTGTAGTAGTAGAAAATGTCTACAGATTAATGGATGAAGAAGGTATGACAAGAATTGAAGCTGCTAAGAAAGGAATTGGAGAGATTGCTTTTCCTATTATTATTTCTACCGCTACTACGGTGGCAGCATTTATTCCTTTGGGTCTTTGGCCAGGAATTATGGGCCAGTTTATGGTGATTTTACCAATTACATTATCTATTGTTTTAGGATCTTCTCTATTTGTTGCAATCTTCTTTAATTCGGTACTAGTTTCTCAGTTTATGAGTATAGAAGATAAGGATATGCCATTGAAAAATATTGTGAGATTAACGAGTATTATGGTAGTTGTTGGTTTGCTTATATTTTTCTTGGGAGGAGATTATAAGGTTGTTGGAACTTTAATCATATTTATTGCAATTATGTTCTGGGTGTACAGATTTGTCTTAAGAAAAGCAGCAAATTATTTTCAGAAAAATACACTAGTATTTCTTGAAAATTGGTACGAAAGACAATTAAAAAGAGCCTTATCTGGTTGGAGACCCTATGCCTTGGTGGTAGCTACATTTATTCTTTTAGTTGCCGCGTTTACCAGCTTTGGATGGTCTTTAAAAGAGGAAAGAACTAAAGTAGAGTTCTTTCCAGATAACAAGCCCAATCAGATTATTGTGTATATAGAATACCCTCAAGGTACTGATATTGAAAAAACAAATGAAATTACCAGAGAAATTGAGAAAAAGGTTTTTGAGGTTTTGAACGAAAAAAAGTATACAGATGATGGCTATAATTTTTTAGTAGAAAGTACCGTTTCTCAAGTTGGAGAAGGTGCTGGAAATCCTGAAAAAGATGGAGGTTCTTCTGCTGAAATGCCCCATAAAGGTAAAATTACAGCCTCTATGCGTGAGTTCAAATACAGAAGAGGTGAAGATAGTGAGGTGTTACGACAAAAAGTGCAATCAGCACTAGTTGGTATTTACCCTGGAGTTTTAATTTCTGTTGAAAAAGATGCAAATGGTCCTCCTGCTGGATCTCCAATTAATATAGAACTTAGCGGGAAAAATTATGAAGAATTAATTTTAACTGCAGAAAAAATGCGAGATTATTTAAATACGCAAAGTATTCCTGGAGTAGATGAATTAAAAATTGATGTAAATAAATCTAAACCTGGAATGCAGGTGCTGGTAGATAGAAAAAAAGCAGGAGAATTAGGTGTTTCTACTGGGCAAGTTGGCCAACAGCTAAGAGCTGCTATTTTTGGAAATAAAGCAGGTATTTATAAAGAAAATGGTGAAGATTATGATATCTACGTACGTTTTAATAAAGACGACAGATATAATAAAAGTGCTGTTTTTAACCAAAAAATTACATTCAGAGATCAGGCAACCGGTAAAATTAAAGAGATCCCTGTTTCTGCAGTTGCCTCTCAAATGAATAGTTCTGGATTTAGTGCCATTAAACATAAAAATGTTAAAAGGGTTGTAACGGTTTATTCTGCTCTTTCGCCAGGTGAAACAGATGCCGGAGCGGTAGTTGCTAGAATTGAAAATTCTATGAAGAATTTTAATGATTTTCCTACAGGAGTTACCACAGATTATACAGGTCAAATTGAAGAAGAGAAAAAACAAATGAATTTTTTGGTAGGTGCATTTATTACAGGCTTACTCTTAATTTTCTTTATTTTAATTATTCAATTTAACTCCGTTTCAAAACCAGGAATAATCATGCTGGCTATCTTTTTAAGTTTGATTGGTGTTTTTGGTGGTTTGGTGCTCTCAGGAGCTCCTTTTGTAATTATGATGACCATGGTTGGGATAATTGCTTTGGCTGGCATTGTGGTAAACAATGGTGTAGTATTATTAGATTATGCAGAATTATTAATTAGTAGAAGAAAATTACAAGATGGTGTGTCTGAATCAGAATATTTACCTCTAGATAGTTTGTATGAAACAGTGGTAAAAGCAGGAAAAGCAAGATTGCGTCCTGTTTTATTAACGGCTATTACTACCATTTTAGGATTGATACCCTTAGCTATTGGTTTAAACATTAACTTCTTTACTTTATTCAGCGATTTTAATGCTAATATTTATATGGGTGGAGACAATGTTGTTTTCTGGGGTCCTTTAGCTAAAACAGTTATTTATGGCTTATTAATAGCAACATTCTTAACATTAATTGTAGTGCCAATTTTATTTTATCTTATAACTAAGTTTAAAATGAGGTTAAAAGGGTTGCTTAAAACAACCTGAGAAATTACTAAAGAGTTAAATAAAAACAACACTTAAAAGAGGATGCAATCACGTAGGTTTCATCCTCTTTTTGTATTTTCGAGATAATGATTCAAAACAAGAAATCTTTTACAGTAGATGAGCTCCAAAAAAAAATGGAGTATTACTGTGTATATCAAGACAGATGTCATCAAGAGGTAGAAAGAAAAATGACCGAATATGAATTAATTCCTGAAGCTAAAGAAAAGATTTTATTACACTTAATGCAGCATAATTTTTTAAATGAAGAACGATTTTCTAAAAGTTTTGCCAGGGGAAAATTTAGAATCAAAAATTGGGGAAAACAACGAATAGTAAGAGAATTGAAGTTTAAAAATATTTCTACCTATAATATAAAAACTGCTTTAAAAGAGATTGATGAACAAGATTACTTACAAACGATCTTTAAAATAACTGAGAACAGAAATAATAGTATTATTGAAAAAAATAGTCATAAAAGAAAAAAAAAGCTGATAGATTTTCTCTTGAGAAAAGGATTTGAATATGATTTAATTTTTAAGACTGTAAATGAGATTATTACTACTTAGTTAAATTTTTTAAAAAAATAGTTTCTTTTTCTTTTTTAAAATGTATGACATCATCAATAGCCTCATTTGGTATAGTAACAGAAAGCACATAATGCTTTATTTTTAAGGTGTCGCTTTCTAATTTAATAACACCAGACCCTCTGCAAATTCCCATCCAAGTATCTAATAATTCATCAAACCAAATAAAATCCCCAGATTTGCTAGTATAAATATGGCGTTCTAAGGTTTTAAAATCCCAAGCTTTTCCGTCATCAAAATAAGGTTTGCTAAAGTCTTGAAATTTATTTTTGGTCCAGTTTTCGGAAGCGTCTGTTCCTATAAACACAGAAATACTATCCATTTTAGAAAAATAATTTTCAAAATTTGCTTCAGAAGCAGCTTTGTGCCAATCGTTCAAAAACACCTCAACATTTTCGATGATAGATTTTTTGTCTAAAGATGTTGTAGAGCTAGTTTTCTCTTTACAAGAATTAAAAACAAGTAGTGTTAAAGACACAATGACAAATTGTTTAATTATTGTTCTTTTTAGCATCTTTTTTTAGTTTTTTGGCACTATTTCTTTTCTCTTTTGAAAGTTCTTCTTTAAGTAATATCCTCTTTTGAGGTCTTTTAAAAAATTTACTTTCTGAGTCTTTTTTTCTGATTTTCTTTGATCCCCTCTTTTTTTTCAGAATTTCAAATTTAGGAATATCTGAATCTATTTTTAAATTTTCAGGAGTTTCTCTTTTGAAATTAACATCTAATACATCTTGCTCTAAATCTCGCTGTTTGAGAATGGTATTTATCTTAGAGTTAATAGATGAAAACGCATGTAAAACCTTCGCTACCTGATTGTTTACTTCAACTGGTTTTATGGCAGGAATGGAAGACATATCATACAGTCTTAAGGTTTCATTGTACAATAAATTTATACGTGCTTTAAAAGCAGGAGTTTCTAAAAATTGAGGTTTAATACTATCGTTAAGACTTTTAGTAATGTCATTTAATTCTCTAGAATTATTTAATGCATTATTGGGTGAAATAGAATTGTATTGTTGTAAAAAAATAGCTAGATCTTCATACTCTTTCCAGGTATCAATATCTAGTTGAAATCTTGATTGAATGCTAGCCAGCTGATCGTGTTTTTTTACACGACTAGACTCAGGTTTTTCAATTTCCTGTATTGCAGCTGTTTTTTTGTTATTACAAGAGCTAATTAATAAAATAAATACACAATAATAAATAAACTTCATAGATCCTATATCAGTCCTTAAAAATACACAAAATCCATTAAAAATGGTGGGATATAATAAAACTGTATTTTTTTAATTTTTTTACAGATACTTTAAATAATTGTTTTTAAACAATTGTTTTTTATGAATAGCTAAATTATTTACCTTTGATTTTATGAAAAACATAAAATTAGCATGAGTCAAATTATTCTTGTATTAGGTGCTAGCGGGCAAATTGGTGGTGAATTAACAGAAAAACTTCGCACTATTTATGAAAGTGCCCATGTGATTGCATCAGATATTAGAAATGGGGATTCTTTGTTAATGAGTTCTGGCCCTTTTGAAATTATTGATGCAACAGATAAAGAAGCCATCTTAGCTGTTGTAAAAAAGTATGGAGTTACTCAAATATACCTTCTTGCGGCCATGCTTTCTGCAACTGGAGAAAAATACCCCAAAAAAGCTTGGGATTTAAATATGACATCTTTACTAGCGGTATTAGATATTGCAAAAGAAAAATACATCAGTCAGGTCTATTGGCCAAGCTCTATTGCTGCATTTGGACCAACAAGTCCTAAGATTAATACACCTCAAAAAACCATTATGGAGCCAGCTACCGTATACGGTATTAGTAAGTTGTCTGGAGAATTTTGGTGTAATTATTATCATGAAAAATATGATGTAGATGTGAGAAGTTTACGGTATCCTGGAATTATTAGCTGGAAGACAAAGCCTGGTGGTGGAACTACCGATTATGCTGTTGATATATTTTTTAAAGCTGTTGAACATGGGAGTTTTGAGTGTTTTTTACATGAAAATACTCGCTTACCTATGATGTATATGGAAGATGCTGTAAATGCCACAATTCAAATCATGCAAGCAACACCCAAAGACATTAAGATTAGAACATCGTATAATTTATCTGCGATGGATATTACACCAAAAGAATTAGCTGAAGAAATTAAACAAGCCATCCCAAATTTTACCATTAGCTATCGTCCAGATTCTAGACAAAAAATTGCAGATACCTGGCCACAAAGTATAGACGATACCAAAGCCAGAAAAGATTGGAATTGGTCTCATAAATTTACGATTTCTTCAATGGTAAAAGATATTCTAAAAAATTTACAAGCCCAGAAAGTTAAGAATTAAAAATAATGTAAGGGTGCTTCTAATTACACGTCTAAAAAATTTCAAAACAATAGAAATTTGATGAAAAAAAGTATAGAAGAAGGGCTGCAAAAAGGAATTTCTTATGTAGCATATAGAACATTAATAAGTGACCTTTTAGCATCTGGAAAATCTAGTGGAGCTGTTCAATCGGAAGCATTACTAACTTATAGTAAGTTGAACGATAAAAGAATGAAACGTTTAGACAAAACCAGCAAGCTTACCCAAGAAACGATTGTAGCACTAAAAAGTATAGATGCCCCGGTTACTTGGCTAGTTTTAACAGAAGGATGGTGTGGTGATGCAGCACAATCACTGCCTATTATCAATAAAATTGTAAGTGAAAGTACTCAGATTACTCTAAAAATTATTTTAAGAGATGATCATGAAGAATTAATGAATCATTTTTTAACAAACGGAGGAAAATCTATTCCTAAGTTAATTGCATTAAATGCTAAAAATAAAGTACTAA
>Ga0208973_1000861_pt1 | contig 14413 bp, 9 predicted proteins | sample AOAMet_66_BLW_10_2_FD_188233 | JGI IMG/M metagenome (GOLD analysis project Ga0208973, IMG submission 188233) | Ammonia-oxidizing marine microbial communities from Monterey Bay, California, USA - CAN11_66_BLW_10 (SPAdes) | ecosystem: Environmental > Aquatic > Marine > Intertidal zone | place...
CACCGTCAGTGGCCTTTTTCCTCACTGTATCAAAAATATCTCCAACGAGCCCTACCGAGTCTCGTAGTGTGTGGAGCATTTTATCAACAACGCTGGGGTCTTCGAATTTTTCCTTTACAATCTCGCGCAATCTTGTCTCGACCGCTTCGTGTTCACTATCATCAATTTCAAAGACTGAACGTAGGTGGGCTAAAACACGAAACTCATCTCGAGAGAGCGATGCATTAACGATGGCCACTTCGAAAACTTTAGTGTAGACTTCACGGGCCTCTTCGATGCTCACCAGTTCTCCCGGTGCCGACTCTTCATTGGCTTGGATGGCTCTGTAAATTTCTGCTGGTTGCTCTTCAGTAAGCCCGAGAGCACTTGCGAGTTTGATGGTGAGTCTCTTTTCTTCCCGTGTGAGGCGACCGTCACCGAGCATCACTTCCACGGTGCTGCGAAACACATCTAAATTTCGAGAATTAGAGGTCGTCACGCGTTGATGGACGGCCTTCCTCTTCTTGAATCTCTTGTATGTTCAAAGTTTGATTTCATCTGTAAATATGTAAGAGGATTCAAAAGGAGTTGACACGTGGACCAACTATCCACCTCCCTTTCACGCATTGTGACTTTGTCGCATATGCAGAAAATGTTTGATGGGCTTCGGCCCATTTTTTTGGAACGGGAAGTCGATAGAAGGAGAAATACATATGGCTCGTAAACACAACTCAGGAGGCCGCTCAGGCGGTCCAAAGCAAGGCAAGGCAATGAAATATCAAATCCGTGCCGATATCAAAGTAAACGGAACAGTCCAGCGCAAGGACATAATTGGCGCCATCATGGGGCAAACAGAAGGCCTGCTTGGCGACGAACTTGAACTTCGTAAACTACAGCGCACCGCCCGAATCGGCCACGTTGATGTGGAAACTGAAACCAAAGGTGGAAAGGTCCACGGTCTCATTTTGATTCCAAGCAGCCTTGACAACGTTGAAACTGCAATTATTGCGTCCGCACTCGAAACAATAGACCGAATTGGCCCATGCAATGCCATCATCAAAGTTGTCGAAATACAAGATATTCGTGCAACAAAGCGAACCGCAGTTGTTGACCGCGCTAAGGAATTATTGCTGAACCTCGTGAACTCTGGCGAAGCAGCTTCGAAGACGATTATTGAAGAAGTTCGCTCGGTCATGACCACAGGAACGGCTACGAGTTTTCACGGATTGACGTGTGGGCCAAACATCGAATCTTCGTCTTCACTGATTATTGTTGAAGGACGAAACGATGTTCGCAACCTCCTCAACTGTGGCGTGAAGAACGCCATTAGCGCAGACGGCGCAGGTACTATGAAACAGGAACTGATCGACTTGGCAAACGGCAAAGAGACCGTTATCCTAGCAATCGACGGAGACCGTGGAGGCGAAATGTTGTTCAGTCAACTTATGGACACTTTGAAAGTGGACTTTGTCGCACAAGCACCGGTTGGCCAAGAATGGGAATTATTGCCTCAAAAGACCGTTACAAAGTGCCTTTCTATGAAGATGGAAGCAAAGAAGTTCGCTCACACCTTGAATAAGAAGCAAGCTGAAGACGACGAGAAAGCAGGTGTCCCAGACAAGAACTGGGCTGAAGATATGGGGGAAGTCTACGAAGTAGTAGAAGCCCCAGCGGAAGTCCAAGAAATGTTCGACCACCTCGATGCCCTTGAGAAGAACAAGGCAGTATTTGTCATGGTTGACGGTAGCGTTTCTGATCCAGTCGGCCCTTCGACTCTCTCGAAAGCCGCCGGCAGTGCAGACGGTGCAGTTGCAATCGTTTTCAACGGCCCAGTAAGTGAGCGAACTCTTGAAATTGCTTCAGAGTCCGCCATTGAAACAGTCATCGGAACCAAGGCTGGTAAAGGATACGCCGTACGCGAAGACGTCAAGTCTTGGTTGGCAGAAATTCACCGCTGATGACTGCTACCTTCATCTAATGCATCAACTCTCGTCCATTTATGGGCGAGGAAAGCGCAACCGAGTGGCCTGATGATACAGACCCCTTTGGGGAAGCCCCATTGACGGAAGACACAGTAGAGAAACAGCTCGCTGTTGAGGAAGAACCGACGAACGATATCGAACCTCAAAGTTCCAGCGACGAAATATCGATATTGCCCGTAGAGAAATCGCCAACATTCCAAGAACACCAGTGGACTCTTCCAGTCCGAGCAGCACCGTTGCTCGAACAGTTTCATGAAGAACTCGTTACGGAATTCCCTCTTCAGCAAACGGCAGATGGAACGAAGTGCACATCATTGGTTGTCGATGATGGCCTTTTGCGAATTATTGAAACGCGTCTCGATTTAGACGGGCAACGAAGAATGAATGTATCGTTGTCGATGAAGCGAGAACTTACCGGATTCAAACATCAACACAACGAATTGATGCACAAGCACCAGTATCTATGGTTGGGCCTGAGTTTCCTTGGCGTTGGACTCCTCGTCTCAAATATTCTCGTATTCACTCTCTTGGGTCTCGCTTTTGTAAGTGCAGGTATCTTGAATTGGACAAAAATGCATCTGGAAACACATCACTTGGAATTCGCCAACTCTGGCGGCGTTCTCACTCACACACTTCGCGGATACGGCACTGACCGCCCGTTTTTCCGAGCGAGTATGGCTTATCTCGGTTCGGAAATGGCCAACTTCTTGAGAACAGGAACACTTGATACTTCTGCCGTTGACGAACTTCATGCCACCCTTACTGCTCCGCCGCCGCCCCCTGCTCCAGTGGCTCTACCAATCCCGCAACCAATAGCCACAGGCCCTTCCGAGGCATCGATTCAACAGCCCGTTGGTCTGCCCTTGGCCCCTTCATCCATGGTGGCTACCGTATCCTCACCAGTTCCTGCAGCCTCTCAGATGATACCTTCACCACCTGCCATACCGGGGCCGCCGGCGGCAAACCCTCTCCCAATTTCAGCCATCCCACCCCCGCCACAAAACATCCCGGCCCCCCCGCCTCTGATGGCAGGGCCACCGGTGGTAACACCGCTTCCCGCTGCACCAATACCCCCTCCAGCGCCTCTTCCGCCAATCGCAGGTGGAATGCCTCTTCCTCCACCACTCGGCTTAGCTGGAGGACCAATACCACTCGATGCTCCAATGCCAAACGCACCTGAAGTTGCAGTAACAGCATCGCCAGTAGAAGACACACTAAGCGAAGAGGAGCAAAATAATCTCCTCAGTGAACTCTCATGATTATGCTTTGATTCCGCCGGCAGTTGGTAGATTCAAATGGGTAATCAATTGCTTGACTTCAGATTCTAGGCCTCGAACATCGTTTGCAGGGGGTAAGTCGTAATCGTCCGCGTTCAGAGGGACTGGATACCCCGGACCAGGTATACGTTTGAGGGCAATTCCAAGTTGTCGAGCATCTTCGAGGAATCGGTCGCTTGAGCCGGAGTGACGATGCTCCAACCGAGAGCGCATCCATCGATGTATTACCTTCAAATTCTCTGCCATCAAAGCCAACAACTCCGATTTACGTTCATCGTGTTCATTGTTTTGAGGCATTAATCGAAGAGCGATACGCAGCATTCTGTCGACCCTTGTGTCGCGCGGAGATACGCCAACATGTTTGGCAAGACCACGTCGAACATTTGGCAGAGCATCTTCACCATTCAGTTCAACATCATCGGCGTAGTTATCAAGATTCAGAGCACGAAGGAAGAGGACGAGATTTTCGTATACTGTTGGCGATGCAGCGATGGGGGTAGGTTCAATAGTTTTCTTTTGACGATCAGGGGCTTCTTGCTTGGGCGCTTTTGGGGCCGGTGTTTCAACAGGTTCTGCTTTGGATGGAATTGGTTTCTTGGGCAAGACCTTGTCCATACTTTGGGCAACATGGAGAACCTCTTCGATCTTTTCTGTATTGTCGATATCGTTTGCTTTTTCATCGATGTTTTCTGTAGTAGGTTCAGAAAGCGGCTCCACGCCCAACTCCTCACCTTTGATTTCTGAAGTATCGTCTTCCATGGCCTCAAGTATTGCTTCGTAAGCATCACCTAGAGCGTCTTTTGGAACCATTGTTTGTCGAGCAGTGTGCTCAGGAACAGGGACAAGAGTTTGGCGTGTTGGTTGCGGCATCCATGCTTCAAAAACGAATTTTTCGTCTTCGCTTTTGCGAGTGGCGAGATGCTGAGCGAACGATGCCACCCGACCGAAAACCGAACTCAGTTGAGTGGGGTCTCGTAATTGCTGTTGAACTTCCAATGCAAGTGCGATGTCCCGATGCCATGGAAGGTGGATTAAGCGGCGAATTTGAGTCGAATACGATTCTACAGATGCCCTGAAAGCATTCAATTTTTGAGCGACTCCAACCGGATTATTTTCAACATCGATAAGCAATTGATGAACATTCCAGCCAGAGGATTGCAAGACTGCCAACTCTTGCTGCGTTCGCCGCACTAATCGCTGATGTATCTCTCCGGCAACAATAGACCCACCTACTTTAGATGCAGAACTCGAAGTACCAAATTGCCGAACATGACCGATTTCTCTCTCGAATTCCGCAAGTGTAAAACTTGATGTGGCAACAGAATCTTGTGCCTTACCTTCAGTGACAAGTTGCCTCCAGTCTTGTTCCAACATTCTTCGGTGTCGTGCCCCACGTCGGCCCATTTTTTCGATGAGCAGGCTTGTATCTTCAAGCACCTCAAGATCTACATCCATCTCTTTGAGCAAGGCAATACGCCCATCAATTTCCTCTTTTGCTTCAAATGAAGTGTCGATACTTGCTAATTTTTCGATGCTTTCGAAACGAAGATCGAACCGGTGTTGGCTCTTTTTCAATTGTCGAAGAGCACTTCTTGGGTCTCTTTGAATCTCGTCACTCCAATCCCCCATCGCCAAACCCATTTGCTCATATTTTTCCATAAACATGAATGCTTCCAATTCGGTTTGCTTCCATTTTTGGTCCAGATGGTCGACATGGTCGATAAACTGCTCAGTCTGCTCCAGTACACCAGCGTATTCCGCACCGGTTGCACTTTCATCTTGCCAAACTTTGGTGATCATCTTCCAACGGCTCAGAGCTTGCAGGTGGAGTTCGAGCGCAGTCTCGATTTCTGGTAGGTTGGTTTCCCACTCGAGCAATTCGGCAGGCCTGACACTATCGCCGTGAGGAAATACAATACCCCTTTCCCGCCATTCATTGAGTAAGTCGTTCAAACGAGCAAGACGCTGATGCAGGTTGTCAGCAATCGCATCCATCTGCAATCGGAAATTACGCAATTCAGGATGGGAGTTTTCGCTTAACAAGTCCTTTCTACGCGCTTCATGATGTTCTGCAAGGCTCGAGTCAAAAACCCCGATTTGTTCTAAAATTAACAGCCGCAATTCTTCATGCACATCATGAAATTCATGCAATTGAGTGATCCAATCCAATCCTTCGATAATTGGCATGTTCTCAACTCTACCCACATTGAAACCAGCATCCGTAAGCATTGCAGCAGCGTTTGAAATCGCCGTTCTTTGGCGCTTTTCATCCTCTTCCAACACGCTCAATACCCTATGTATTTCTTCTGTTTCACTCGGTTCGGACAACAACGGCGTGAGTATTCGTGCTGATGGAAGTGACGAGGCATCTAAGGCATCAAACCTCGCAAGATATGAGGCATAATCCTCTTCCATTTCAGCATCTCTCCAAGCGAGGAGACCTCTGTTAAGTTCCAACTCCCATGGACGCCACTCCTTTGCCCATGCGTTGTATTCTTCATGGACTCTCTCTGCATTCATTGGGTCCCGGAGTTCTTGTTCCCAAACATCACTCTGTTCGATGGAGCGGAGATTTACGGATTCGCCAAGGTAGCCTGTTCTTTCAAGCAGTTCTTGTGCTAGGTCTACGGCAAAATCAACGTATACAATCCGTTCGCTTGCAAGTTGTTCATCTTCTTCAAGATATGATTCGATAGAATCCACAACCCATCCTTCAAGGCTCAAATCTTGGATACGTTGGGTGTACCAAGGGCCGCTCAACTCGTCATCAACATCGTCCATGACTTCGACCCCAACACTCCAAGAACTACGAGAGCCTTTGAATGTGAGCAAAGAATCAAGCACAATCGGCACCTTTTGCATTGGAATCACGCTTTGCCAAGCAAGTTATCGACTCATCCGGGTAATTTTGAGAGGTGCTCAAATCCTCCCCTTGAGGTGTAATTCCTCCGCAGACCATAAAGGGGCAAAGGGCGGGTGAAGCCCAATGGACCCCATAACTGCAGCATTTGGCCTCGCTTGTATTGGTGCCGGTGGAGGGGCAGGGTTTTGGTTGAAGAAGGCTGAAAGCCGGCTCAATACCCTTGCTGATTCTTCAATTGTTCTCCAAGAAGCCCAAGCCGCTCATTTTTCCCATCTCAACGCCGAGGTAGGTTCTCTCCGAGGCCAGTTATCGCAGATGACGGATTTGATTCAGGCATTACGTGCCACCCATCCAGAAATCGATGGAGCACTCCTCGTTCACGCTGTTCTACACCAGTATGAATCTCAATCTGAATTTGACTTCGAAGCGACTCATGAAGAAGCTCTAGCGGCTTTGGAAACTCTGATTTCACCCATTTCTCCTGAGGCTGCAGTTGGAGGGGAGGGCCTTCTTTCCTCCACCACTGAAAGCCTTCTTTCCCGCCTTCTTGTTGTCTTTTCTGCCCGCAATATTTCCGCGGAAGACCTTGGCCTGAGCCCCGTTGCAGCACATCGTTTTGGACATGCATGCCTTCACCTCCGCCGGTACGACTGGGCAGAATCATGCTTTGGAATTGCTTACAGATCGTCTCCAGGAAACGGAAATATCCTCGAAGCACTCGAGCACATCGCCCTTTTACGCGGCGATGAAGAACTCCGCCGTCATTGGCTTGAAGCCCGAATGACGGTATCTCCAGACCAACCCGACTTGCTTCGTGCACACGCCCACCTACTTGCCAAACTTGGAGATCCAGGTGCTGAGCGAGATGTTCGCCGGCTCGAAGCATTGGGTGTTGAGACTGCTGCTGATCGCTCCCTTCTTTCCGGCTTACGAGCACGTGCAGGTTCGCGCTCTGAAGCGCTGGAGTCTATCGAATTGGCTTTAGCAGAAAATCCGAACTGTTCAGATGATTGGTGCAGTTACGCCCAACTTTTGTGCGATGACGGCGAACTTGGAAAGGCCCAACAAGCGGTTGAACGATGCTTGGAACTCGATCGACAGAACGGCGATGCTTGGGGATTGCTGGCACAACTTCTTGCACCGATGGCGAACAAACTTGAGGATGCTCTGAAGGCGGCTGTACACGCTGTGGCATTATCTGCGGGCGGCACCAAACTGATTTTCCTTAAGTCGGACTTGTTGATGGCCAGTGGAAAGGTTACTGAATCTGAGGAAGCGTTAGACCGTGCTTTGCTTGAGTCGCCTGATAATGCAGAACTTCGTGCCCGAATGGCAAGTCGAAAACTCATGAATGGACACATTGATGATGCTCAGAAACTCCTTGATGAAACCCCGCTGGGCATCGACCACTCCCTTCTTCATGTTATTGAAGGGCGACTCCATTTGGCCCGTGCAGATCGGCAAAGAGACGGCACAGGTCAAACGGACCGTGCTTTACTTTCCGAGGCTATTACCGCTTTCAATGACGCTCTTCGTCTTGACCGCGAGTCCGGAGTTGCTTGGTTGGGACTTGCTCGAACAAAGCGTTTGATATCAGATTACGAAGGTGCGCAAGAAGACATTGCGCGAGCACTTCGATTGCTACCGAGTGAGGACCCTTCCGCTGCATCCGAAGCTGCTTTATTGGCTCTTGACTTACGAGACCTTTCTGCAGCGAGTAAACACATCGAGGCTGCTGCAATTCATGGAAATTCCGCAACGGTTCATTACGTCCGAGGCAATATTGCTACGCAGAATGGGTCGCTGGATAAGGCCCTCATGCACTATGATGAAGCCCTCACTTCAGACCCTTCCCACATTCGTGCTCGAATGAACCGCAGCGGGATACTTTTGGCCCTCAATGAAGGTCGAAAAGTTCTCGACGATTGTGAAATACTCCTTGATCTCGCCCCATCACTCGTTTTAGCCCGATTCCGCAGGGCAGAAGGATTCATGCATCTGTCAGAATGGGAAAATGCTCGTGATGACCTGAAAATGGTTCTCGAATCATCCCCTCACCACTATCATGCCTTGACAAAACTCGGGGCATGCTACCTTTCTCTAAAGCGACCAGAACGTGCTGAAGGGCCGTTAAACGAAGCAATCCGCCTCAACCCTAACCACGCTCCTGCTTGGCATCAGCGAGGTTTGCTGTACCTCGATCTCAAAGAACCAGATGCAGCATTTGATGACTTCCAAGCAGCCATTCGATGTGATGGCAATCACCTTGATTCGCGCCTTCACATCGCTGGGTCTCTCCACCATCAGGAACGTCATGCTGAAGCGGCTGCAGCATGGAGGGCAGTCCTTGCGATTGACCCAGACAGCCGAGTTGCACGAACAAGGCTTGAGCACTGTGAAATCAATCTTGTATGAGACACAAAGTCATTATATTAGGCAAACTGAGTGATTTCTATGCAGGGACAAGAACCCCGTGACCAATCTCCTCCACAACAGCAAGTCATTGCCAGTGTTTGGGATTCGCAACAGCCTCAACAGCCTCAACAGCCTCAACAGCAGCAGTACCAGCAACCGTTTCAACAACAGTACCAGCAGCCGTTTCCTCAACAAGGGATTCCAATGGGCGGATTCTACCCAAAAACAAGTGCATCCACAGCACTCGGGTTGTCAATCGCAGGGCTGGCTTTAGGGCTACTTTGTTTTCCGTTGTGTGGTGTTCTTGCAATACCCGGGGTGTTCATGGCCCGCTCATCCGCCGCTGTTACCGGTTCAATGCCCGGCCATCCGGATGCGAACACAGCCAAAATAGCAGAAATTCTTGGTTGGATAACACTCGGACTTATGGTGCTGGCACTCATGGGATTCGTGGCACTCATTTTGCTTGATGAGAGCGCAGCACTTTAACGAAAGAGGCAATCAAGATGCAACCAGGGCAACAACCTCGACAGATGCAACCTTCGGGCGTAGCCTCGAAATACGGAGACGGCCCCCAAGCTTGGGCTCAAGTACCAAATCAAATACCCATACAACAAGGCATGTCAATGGGGGGATATTATCCACCTACTCAAGCCGTTTTGGCTTTGGTGCTGTCCATTTTAGGGGTAGTAGCCTGTTCAATTTGTACTGCGATCCCAGGCCTAATTTTAGCGAATAGCGCACTGAAAGTTACCGATTCAATGCCCGGTCACCCAGATGCAGGTATGGCAAAGGCAGCTCAAGTCGTGGGATGGATTGTCATCGGCCTAACGCTCCTCGGAATCATTGGCTACGCGCTGTTGTTCGGTGTTCTCATTGCTACAGAAAGCGCAAGCATGTGATTCAGCCAAGTGAATAAGTTGTATCCGTACCGTCAATACGCTTCTCTTCAAACAGAGCAACAACCGTTACTGTACATTCGCCTTCACAAATACTGAATCCGTTTTCTTGCAAAGAAATGACTTCATCTGCACCCCAAACGCCATCACCGTCATCAAGAACAGTGCACGGCGCGATTTGAATCATTGATTCGTCTGTGAGCGCCGGTATGCTGGAATTCCCGAGTGGAGCCGCGAGTAATGAGATGTGGCGCGGTGCACCATCCGAATTGTAATAATTGAGGAATTGAACTTTGAACATGACTCCACGATCTTCTATGAGGTACACCTCGGAGTCAGGAATAATGCGATGGACTGAAAAATCGTAAGAATACCACTCTAAACGTTCCTCGTCATCTTCGTCGAGAACATATCCTTCATCTGCCTTTATTTGACTAAAATCATCTTCAACAGCAATACCTTTTCGACCTTCGCCAAGGAAGATATCTGTTTGCAGGAAACTCAGACTGAACGAACTTTCATTGGAAACTGACATCGTGTGAAGGTCGAGGTATTGTGTCTCTTCACCGTTGGTGTCGATATTGATGGTGAATGTTTTACCATCCGCATTCAATTTTGATAGCACGGTTCCGTTGTCTTGTACCACCGAACTCATCCCTCCAACCATGCAGGGATATGTGTTTTCTTCAACGTTTAATTCCAATTGAACAGAGTTCCAGCTTAGGTTCTCACCGCCTTTCGCAAAACTCAAATCGAGAAGCACATCTTCGGTTGATTCAGTGGACGTCCCTGTATTGACAGTGAGAGTGTTTTGTGTTCCCAGTGTGTTTTCATAGGTCACAATATTCAGATAATAGCCGGTGGAAACGATGGACACCATGAAGAGAGCCATCAGTGTGATGCGTCGGTCAATGCGAGGCATGGTGAGCGACTCTGCCGGAACTACTTGAATACAGGCAATGGTGAGATATTGATGTGGGAGAGTTCTTACCTATCCGCTTCATAAATCCTCCATGGGCGTTCAGAAACACCTCATCCCAATTGTTCTGTTGCTTTTCTTTCTCCTTGTGGCAAGAGAGATTTACCCGTATGTGGAACCCTTCAACAGTGAGGTTGAAGATGGATTTGTCATTGAAAAAATAGATTCAGGATACGGTGGGCCAACCTGTTTGGAATGGGCGGACAATACGTCGTTGCTCATGTGCGATCGTGATTCAGGGCAGATTCTGCTGCTTGATGCTGAGGCTGGTTTCAGGTCAACCACCTTGCTTTCAGGCCTCAATCACCCGCACGATGTTCATTTGACAATGGACCATCTCTTCGTTTCCGAGGAAGGAAAACTCTCTCGTTATAACCGCTCGAACTTGTTTTTTTCCGACCCAGTGGTTCTGATCGACGGTATTCCGTCGGGTAACCACCAGACCAACGCCATCAATTCGTTTCCAAACGGGACATTGATTTGGCACAGTGGATCGACATGCAATGTTTGTGAACAGAGCGATGAACGGAATGCTGCATTGCTTTGGGTAGATCCTGTAAGCGGTGAACATGGCGTTTTAGCGTCTGGAGTTCGCAATTCTTTTGACGGCGTTTGGGTTCCTGGCATGGGTTATCTCTTCTCTGATAATGGCCGAGATTGGGACGGAGACCATCCCGACGAAGAAGTCAATTTGCTGGTGGAGGGTGAAGCCTATGGTTGGCCTGACGATGACCCAGACAACCCGATTCCACCGGGAACACTAGGTCCAGTTGCACGATGGACGCCACATACCTCGCTGAACGGACTCGCTCTTCGTCCAAACAACTCATCATTACCCGGCCTTTTACCCGATGAGGGCTTTACGGTGTACGCCACCGTATACGGCTCTTGGAACACTCTTTTACCTCAAGGTCACGAAGTGGTTCGTATTGATTTCACCCCGACTCAATCCAATGCCTCCTTACCAAGCGAACAATGGAACAGCACGGTTACTCGGTTTGCAACTGATCTTGGTACGCCTTTGCCTGTGGTTTTTGGACCGGACGGAGACCTCTATTACGCGACCTTTGGTGGCGGAGGAACGCTGTATCGTATCACAGCGAATTAAGCCATTCATTCAGCCGTCGAACACCTTCATGAATGTCTTCGGTAGAGGTAGCATAGGAAATCCGAACAAATCCTTCTCCGCCTTCAATGAGCGACCCCGGAATGAGTTGGACGTTCGCTTCTTCAAGTGCTCGAGTAGCAAATTCGAGGTCGTCCATTCCTGTACCCGTTATGTCACAGAATGCGTAAAACGCCCCTTCTGGTTTTGGAACAACGACGCCGGGAAGTTCGGAGAGAAGAGAATGCATCAACCCTCGTCGTTCTTTGAACGAAGCAGCCATCATTGCCGTTTCAGTTTCAAGACTTAGAGCTACTGTAGCCGCAGGCATCATGAATGTAGCAACGTGGGTTGCGGCGCTGACATTGATTTTTTTGACACCGTCCATAACCCGCTTTGGCCCAGTAATCCATCCAAGACGCCACCCTGTCATAGCCCACCCTTTCGACCATCCGCCAATCGTGATGGTACGTTCAGCACCGCCTTCGAGTGAAGCCGGAGATGTGTATGGGTAATCAGTCCACACCAATGTGGCGTAAATCATGTCGTCAAGAATCCATAAATCATGCTTGATGGCAAAATCAACGATGCGTTGTATTTCTTCAGGATTGTAAACAGCACCAGTAGGGTTGTTCGGGGAGTTCAGCAATATCGCTTTGGTTTTCGAACTAACTGCTGCTTCTAATGCATCGAAATCAGGGTGGTAATTATCTCGCTTAACAGGAACATGAACCGGTACGCAATCGAGTAACTTGAGCATTCCATCGTAGGACGGCCATGCAGGAGACAACAGCAACACCTCATCTCCAGCATCGAGTGTCGCCATGAGGCTGTACAGGACCGCTTGCTTACAACCAGGCGTAACAAGCACATCGTCGGGTACGGCAGCAATGTTATGTTTTGACAGGTGCTTGGCCACTGCTTCGCACAATTCGACTGAGCCTTGGGTTCGAGTGTAGGCCGTTTCTCCACGGTCTAATGCGGCTTTGACCTCGTCGACAACCGGCTTTGGAGTATCAAAGTCCGGTTGACCAACAGTGAAACGAATGACTTCAGGGCCGGGAGGCGCTAAAAAAGCGGCAAACCCAATTCCCACATGCTCTAATGAACGATTTATCTCTGGCATAGACCCATCCCCACCCAATAGACAGCGTCTATGTGATAAGAGAAACGAAACGCTCCTTGAATATCAAGACTGCGCGTAAAAAACACTTGAGGCCATGTTTAGAAGAGCACAGGCTGGGATTTGAACCCAGGTAAGAGGATTTGCAATCCCCGACGTAGCCGCTCCGACACCCGTGCAGTGTTTCCCCGATTGAGCAGTTCTATTTCAACGCGACCGAGTCCGAATCCACAATTTTCATAGTAGGGTTTGTCATTTTCTCGGTTACGTTTTAACCGGCAAACCAGTTATACGGTCGGGCGAGCCTCGCAAATCATGAGCCTTGAATCACCCCCTTCATCACGGGAATCCGATTCGAATCAACGGCCAGCGTCAATTGTTTTGAACAACCCCACTGCTCCGGGAGAATTCTTGCATGGAGAAACCAGTTTTCTCCCCTCACAACATCTCCTTGTCCCTTCACTTGTGAAACAACCGGATTCTATGGGTAAATCGATTTTTATGTTCATGCTCGGAGTTTTCCTACCCATTGCGCTTCTAATTTTGATTCAAGTCATTGGCATTAGCATGGAGGATTCCCAGCGCGAAAGGGAAGAGCAGGAGTATGAGGAATACGTGGAAGACGGGCAACAATTTCCAGACCCATACGAAATGACATTTGTACGTAATGAGACTGGAGAATATTCGACAACGATTGATTTACCCGATACGCACGAACTCTCGCAGTGTTACATTGATTTGAATGGAGAGCCAGGAAACAGGTATTCTCTTGAACCCATCTTCAATGAATACTCTCCAGAATCGATTATATGCAGTACCTCGAACCCCGCATCTTATGATCGAACGGGTAGAGAGTTACTTGTTTGGCAACTTCTTCAAGACGCCACTGTGGCTGGCGAGCAAACGAGTCTTCTCAGCGCCGAGTACAGTTTTCAGGACAAGAACCTCTCACTGTTGTTCGATAACAATTTTTCTGAAAACCTCACACTTGATGCCTTTTTCTTGAACGACGAAGGCCAGTACGCGAAACTTTCCACTCAAGGCGTAACGTTGGATGGCCTAAATTACACATTTGACATTCAAACGAATTCGACTGAAGAATTCTACATGGAAATGAGTCTGAATGAGTCAAGTTATTTTTTCTCTGCTGAAGCATGCGACTCTTGTCCCGATGAGGTGTTTGCGTTTCTTGATCGGACTCAGTTCTACCGAACTGAGAAATGGGTTGTCATTGGGGCGTACGATGCCGAATTCAACCGGCTTTCGTTTGAACCGTTGCCGATGGTTGATGGCTCTGATTTTCCTAATCAATTGGAATTCGACATCGGTATTGACTGGGCTCCAATTTCTATCGACAACGACACAGTTTGGACGGAATCATATGCATACGGGTATGACTCAGCCATTGAGTTGACTTCTTCGGCCAATGGAACATATTCGACTCAGATTTTGATTTCAAGCGATTCTGGCCCATGGAGTGTATTGGAATGTCAAGTTGATTCGTATGACTGGCCAGTATACTACGGCCGAGACCAACGTTATCCAATTTATTGTATTGACGACGACCCCGATGAGGGTTATGACGCCCTAATCTATCAAGAATCGGATTTTGAAATTGATGAACATATCTCTCTTGAACACCAATCATGGAATCCGGAGACACGTGAATTCCATGTTGAATTTAATCGAACTCTTCATGTCCGAACCGACGATTTTTCTGCCATTGAACTCTCTTCAGCACCGTTCACAGAACGCCCGGATTCTGTTGGCGAGCGTACGAATTTCACTGTA
>Ga0208973_1000888_pt1 | contig 14128 bp, 12 predicted proteins | sample AOAMet_66_BLW_10_2_FD_188233 | JGI IMG/M metagenome (GOLD analysis project Ga0208973, IMG submission 188233) | Ammonia-oxidizing marine microbial communities from Monterey Bay, California, USA - CAN11_66_BLW_10 (SPAdes) | ecosystem: Environmental > Aquatic > Marine > Intertidal zone | place...
ACAACAACTTAAAGGTAACTAATTATGGCAATTTCATTTCCAGGCAGCAAAAGCAATGGGCAAAAATTTACAGCAGGAAACAAGTCATGGACTTGGAATGGAGCCTCCTGGAAAGGCACAACCTCAAACGGCGGTGATGCCACTAGCTTAGGTGGAACATCTGCTACAAGTTTCTTACGTAGTGACGCCTCGGACAGTTTTTCTGGTACGTTAACCTATTCTGGTAGTAGTATTGCGCTTGATACAGGCGGTGACAACATTGATTTAGGTACACTAAAAATTGTCGGAAGTAACGGAGCAAGCGGCTGGGCATCAAAACCTGGAATTCATTTTGAAAGTCCTGGAGAATTCCGTATTCATGCGTCAAATGGCGACGTTCAATTGTATGTAGATGGAGAGATATACGCAGATGAAGACAAGAAAGTCTTTCATACTGGTAACGACGGCCCAGGCTCAGGACTAGATGCTGATACTGTTGATGGTATTCAAGGTAGTAGTTTCTTACGCAGTGATGCTAATGATACAATGACTGGAAATCTTACTATTGATAGCACAGATGCGTGGAACGCTGGTAATGGTATGCTTAATGTAGGCGGTGCCGGCGATGGTAGAATACAAGTAAGACATATTTGGGGTAAATCTGCTAGTGGAGCTGGTACAGATGATCTATGGCTACAGTATTCTAACGCAAGCCAGCATGTACAAATTGGTGCCAGTGGTGGTGGTAACAATCTTTATGTTTCAGGTTCCATTTACGCAAATGGTTACTTTGCTGGTAACAGAGTGCTTACACAAGCAGATGAAGGATCAGGCAATGGACTAGATGCTGACACACTAGATGGTGTACAAGGTAGTGGTTACTTGTCCAATGGATTAGTTGCTAATAAATCCCAGATATTAATGTTAAATCGTGTGAATTCTACATCTCATGGTATTTCTTGGTATGATGATGTTTACAATTCTTGGGTAATGTATATGGCGCAAGCTGGACAAACTAGTGTTGGTCCTAGAGGAAATTTAACAGCACCATCAGGTAGTATAGTTACTAATTGGGCACAGCGGAGTCATATTGAAAATGCTGGTGGATATGGTTGGACTTTTGAATCACAAACAAATGGCAGTACATCACCAATTGTAAGATTTGAGATTAGATCAAGTGATGGGTCAGCATATGCTCAAGGTAATATTACTGCAAACGGTAACATTACTGCAAATTCAGATATAACTCTTAAAGATAATATTGATGTCATACCTAATTCACTGGATAAACTTTTACAAATACGTGGTGTAACATATAATAGAACAGACATAGAAGGCAGTCCTCGTCAAACAGGAGTAATTGCTCAAGAAGTAGAAACGGTATTACCAGAGGTAGTAAGTGAAGATGCTCTTGGAATAAAATCTGTTGCGTATGGTAACATGGTAGGACTTCTTATTGAAGCAATTAAAGAGCAACAAGCACGTATTGACGCATTGGAGGAAAGACTAAATGCCAACAACACTTAATGGCAACGGCCTTAACTACGCACAATTAGCAAACAATCCAAGCAGTCCAGTAGAAGGCCAGGTATATTATAATACTACACAAAAAGAATTACGACAGTATGATGGCCAACAATGGCAACAAGTAGCAGTAGGTGATGGCGGATTTAAGTACAAAACTGTCATTACTGCTAGTTTTGTACAAGGCGGATATAAAAGCGGAACTCCTTATAATAATGTAAATAGAATGACACACAGCACAGATGTTTGCACCAATTTGGGAAATTTGTTAGCATATTCATTTAGCTATAGTAGTGGAGCACCTAGTCGTACTAAGTCTTGGACATTTGGAGCCAATGGAGCCCACTCGTCAGCAAACGCAAATTGTGTAGCAATAAATATGTATACAGAAACAGGTCAAGCATACAGTAGCGCAAACAATATGAGTACAAGTAGGAATGATTCTGGAGCGGCATTTAAAGAAACAGAATATTGTCACATAACTAGTAATACTACTAGTGACAAGTTTAACTTTACAACAGAAACTAGCGCATCAAGTTTAACTGGTATAATTGCAAACGGTTCACACGATGGCGTACAGGCATTATGTGATCAAAATAAAGCACACTTATACGGCGATGGTACCGGTCAAACATTGTTATTTGCATCAGATACACTTACCGCAGACCAAGTGCAAGGATCATCATTTAGCGGTGTACATACGCAACAAAAGCCAATTAATAGTAAAGACCATAAAGGATATTTTGGAAATGAAGGATCATACAATGGTGGATATAACTATCGGGTATTAGATTTAAATACAAATGTATTATCTAGAACAATCCCAAAAGTAATGACTAACATGGGTGAAGAAAACTATGATATGGGGCAAGAACATCAGTATTGTTTGGGTCAATATGATGGCGCTCAGAATAATAGAGGACACAAGTTCTTTTATACAACAGATACTGGATATGAACTAGGATCAGGTTCAGTAAGAACAGGAATACCAGGTGGTTCCAGTGGAACATGTGGTTGGAGAGGTTAAAAAATGGCAACAACAATAGGCGGAAATGGTGTAAATTATCCGAATGCGGCAAATAATCCAAGCAGTCCAGTAGCTGGACAAGTATATTGGAATACCACACAAAAAGAACTACGACAGTATGATGGGCAACTATGGCAACAGGTTAGTGTTGGTGATGGCGGGTTTAAATACAGAACAGTAATTACATCTAGTTATGTTATGTGTGGGTATAAAAGTGGTACACCATATACTAACGCAAATAGAATGACACATAGTACAGACATTTGTACTAACTTAGGAAATGTTATGGCATACGCTACTAGTTACAGCTGCGGTGCTCCTAGTAGAACAAAAAGTTGGGTGTTTGGTGCTAATGGTAGTAATAGTACCGCAAACGCACAAGTTATTGCTTTAATACACGCAACAGACACTGGGCAAGCATATAATAGTTCAAATAATATGAATGTATCTAGAAATGATGCTGGAGCAGCATTTAAAGAAGAACAATATTGTCACATAACTAGTGGGGGAACTAGTACTAAGTTTAACTTTACTACTGAAACCGGACCAGCTGGCTTTACGTCAGGTATTATTGCTGACGGTACTGGCGGCGGCGTTCAAGCATTAGTTGATCAAAACAAAGCACACTTATATGGCAATGCAACTGGACAACAATTAGTCTTTGCAACTGATACAGTTGGATCAGATAGACTAGAGGCTTCTGCGTGGCTTGGTCACAATAACCAACAAAAGCCAATTAATAGTAAAGATCGCAAAGGGTACATTGGAAATGAAGGAACATATAACGGTGGATATAACTTTCGTGTTTATGACATGAATACAAACATTCTAAGTAGAACAGTAGTGAGACCAATGGGTAATAGTGGTGAAGAAAACTATGATATGGGACAAGAACATCAGTATTGTTTAGGAATGTACGATGGTGCACAAAATAATAGAGGACATAAGTTCTTTTACACAACAGACACCGGATATGAACTAGGAGCAGGATCAGTTAGAACTGGTATACCTGGAGGCTCTAGTGGCATATGCGGATGGAAAGGCTAAGATATAAAAATGAATGAAATCGTATTAACAGAAAAACAGAATGAAATAATTCGTAAATCTCAATTAAACGATTGGAGTATTCCTGAGTTTAAACTCAAAAACTTTGTGGCTAGGAGTCACATCCATCCTATGCATCAACTACGTCAGTTAATGCTAGAATTGAATACAAAAACTGAGATGATTGATAATTGGGAGTTTGATCGTGAACAATTTGAACTTGAGATTGAATTGGAAAATGAACAAGCAGAACTTACTCAGTATGTAGCACAAAAGAAATTACACTTACTGGAAGTTAAACGTATTAAAGCAAAATTAGCAGTAGTAAACGAAAAGCTACGTACTATTCTTTACGAACGTGAAAAGGTTCTAAAGCTAATAGACGAAATTGACAATAGCCCACAAGGCTATACAAAAGATGGTCGTAGATATTTAGATATTATGAACGATCCAGAACAAAATGAAGAAATTGAACGGGACTATTGGGAATATAGACTTGCGAAACAAGCCGCAATGGATATGATTGCATATGGTCGTATTGGTGTAGGTAATATGGAAGCAATTATGCAACTAGATGCTGACTCACAAAACAAATCAATTACTATGGCATACGAAATTTTAATTCAAAATGAATCACGTATGAATAAAATTAGTGACACTGTAGTAGAAAAATTAAACAATGGAGAAACAGTTAGTGATATACACTTACTGGCAAATATTAGTCAGTCTGAATTTATTGATGATATTACACTGCAGTTAAATAACCAGGAGAAAAAAGTTGTACCTCTTATTCAAAAGCGTTAATGAACGCACACTAGGACCAGTGGAAAAAATTGGTTATTGGATGGATTTCTGTGTAGGATATATTCCAGATACACATGTTGATATTATTAATTATGAGCATTTAGCTCCTTTGCGCATCTTAGAAAATGAAGGTGTTGCGAAAGCCTGGATGTTTATGGACGGTTATAGGGGGTATGTTAGTGTAAGAGATGGCACAGTACAAAATTCTAATTTACAAGTATTGTCTAGTGAAGAAGCAACCGGTACAAAAGCAAAATACACATTAACTGATACTGATATTTCCAATACAGTAAAATTTATACAACATATTATGCGATTGCGACTTGACGAAATTTATGACAAACGTCTTTTACAACAAAAAATGCAAGTGAGCGCATTAGAGCATGATAGTTGGGCAACTCAACTACAAGAAGCACAAGCATATCAAGTTGATAATCAAGTTGATTATAGTGCTAGTGTTCCTATGATTCAAGCACTTGCCACAGCACGTGGTATTAAACTTAGCGCAATGGTAACAAAAGTTATTGAGGCACATACAGCATATAATATAAAAGTACAAAATTTACTAAGCGCAAAACAAATAGTTGAAACTGAGATTAAAAACTGTACAACTATCAGCGATTGTTGTCTAATACTACATACTCGGTTCGAAGTTCAAATGAGTGATGCGCAAGCGCAAGATGAAAATGTTACTTCTGATCCAGCATTTAATGTTTGACAGCTAATTAATTACGTGTTATAGTATCAAGTATGTTTAGTATACCCATTAATCAGAAACTTTCTGAAGAGCAATTTCACGAGTTTGTATCTTTCTGTCACAAGTATAAAGATTATATATATGATCTTTATTTTACTTGTCGCATGCCTCCATTTACACAAGACGCCATGGGAGATATTATTAAAACGCAAGCTGATGTAATACAAGTTATAGAGACCGCATTACATATTCAAAAGATCACAGGTATAAAAGTTAGCGCAACATTTAATAATATACAAGTTCAACCAAGCCAAGAAAATTTAGACTTGTTTTTAAATAATTTTGAACAGTTATATGCAGCAGGTGTACGTAGTGCTACAATACCACATACCCATTGGGTCGCAACAAAACAAATACAGATGCGGTTTCCTGAACTACAAATTAAAAATACAATTTTGAGAAATGTTACTCGTGCTAATGAAATTGCTGAGTTGGCAAAAGCAGGATTTCAGTATGTTAATCTTGATAGAGACTTAATGCGTGATAGAGATGCGCTAAAACAGTGTCGTCGTGCCGCAGACAAATTTGGCATAAAATTAAGTTTACTTGGTAATGAAGGGTGTTTAGGAAATTGCGCAATGATGGACGAACACTTTCAGTTTAATAATATGCGTGGAGAAGGTCCAGCATACTTTTTAGATAGTATTAGTAGAGTAAGTTGTCCTAAATGGGATGTATTAGATCCTAGTGTACCTTTAAAAACAGCAAACATTCCACCGTGGCGTGAAGATTGGGTAGAGCTATTAGATTATGTTGATGTATTTAAAATGCATGGTCGTGAAAGCATTACACAAATATATCATACTATGGATATTGTTAAACGCTATGCTAACAACGAAGAGTTTTTGTTTAATGAATTTGAAGATTATCTTTCTGAAACAAATTTACAAGAGCGGCCAATTGATGCTTGGCGTAAAATTATTAAGAACTGTAAGTTTGATTGTTGGGATTGTAATTTTTGTGATAAAGTATATGAAGCACGTAGTGGTAAAAAACTTCCACAGATTGTACATGATGTAGTTAATGAATTGGTAGACAGTGTTTCATATGTCAACAACTTGGAAATACCAGGACTAACTAGCAAAAGAGTTCAAAACTTATTAATGGGCTTGGGCGGCAAAGTCAATACATATTTAGAAGTTGGTAGTGCTATGGGTGCAACAGCCGCCGCAGTTGGTGTAAATGATATTGACATACATTGCGTAGATAACTGGAGTGGCGAAATACAACCGCAACGCAACAATTTTTCTTTGCCTAATAATACACTAGATGAATTTAATAATAACACAGGACATATCAAACAACTAACTGTACATAACTCAGACATGCTTACCGTAGACTTAACTACACTGCCTAAAATTGACATGTTCTTTTATGATGGTCCACATGATTTTGAGAATACAAAAAAAGCAGTAGAGTATTATAGTAGTGTGTTTAGTGATACAGCATTATTAATATTTGATGATGCTAACTGGACAGAAGTTGTTAAAGGTGCTGAAGCAGGAGTAGAAAGTAGTGGTCTTGATATTGTTTATAACAGACTGTTGCTGAATGAAGTAGAAAATCCAAACATGTGGTGGAATGGGTTATATATTATGGTAGTAAAAAAATGAGACTTTGGAAAGCATATAGCGGACATGTACTAATAGAATCTGGCATTGGATCTCAAAAACAACGATATGACTTATTGCGTCAAGCATATGATTATAAAGAAAATAACCCCAGTAATTTGAATACTAATGATGGTTGTTGGCGTGCTGATATTAAATTTGAACGCAGTGAATGGTTACAACAAGCCTTAATAAAACAACTTGAAGAAACAGTAGGTTATTATTTAGAAGAAGATCGTGCGTTTAACCATATGTTTAACGGCGGTGATCCTTATATTGAATCTTGGACTAATATAAACGATCCTGGCAGTTTAAATTTGTTACACACACATAAGTCATTTAACTTTAGTGCTATATACTATGTACAAGCAAATCATACTGGAGACTTGGTATTTTTAAATCCAGCTAATATGGATCTAAGTGCTAGTTATTTAGGACCTGGTACAAGTAGGATGCATTATAAACCAAATGACGGAGATTTAGTTATGTGGCCAAGTTGGATTCCACATGAAGTAGAAAGAAATGAAAGCGACACACAACGAGTATGTATTGCTTTTAATATTAGGTTCCAATGAAAAAAATAGAATTCTTTAGCACAGTAGACGGATTAACAGACACATATCCTGTTATACACAGTAAGTCAGTGATGCCTACGTGGATTAAAACAGCCCAACGTGAATACAGCCAAATTGAAAATTATGATTTTCATATTGCGAGATGTCCTGGTATTATAGACATTCTAACAACAGGGTATGTTGTTTGTGCTTGGCATGATATCGCAGTGCGCAGTGGTCCTAGTAGTTTAGAAACATATGCGCCAGATATTGCTCTAGAAGAATTACTAGAAAAACCAGCACTACAAGTACAAAAGGGCGACAGTATTGCTAGACATATACCAAAAAGACCCTGGAGTAATAAAAGTATACTCAAGATTAATACACCCTGGCATATTATCTCAGACTGTAAATTTATGATGTTACCAATGCCGTATACAGAACAGTTTGAATTTGAAAGTTGTATTGGTGTTCTTGACCCTAGTGTTAGTAGTGAAATAAATATTCAAGGATATGTAAATGGGCAAGGTGAGTTTACAATTCGTGCGGGAACACCACTATGCCAACTTGTGCCTATAAGTCAACAAACATATGATTTAGATGTAAGAGACGCAGATCAAAATGATCGTAAATGGATAACCCGTAGAAAGTATTACAATAGTATTGGGTTTAATTTAAACAAAAATATTATATCTAATGCTTATAATAAATTTTTTAAGAGGAAATAATGGAATACTTAGACTTAATAACCAAAGGACAGGTTTACCTTCTGTTAATCGTGTTTGTAATGATGATTGCGGGTATGGTAAAGGAGAATAAATTATTTGATGATCTGTTTTGCTTCTTTGAGCAAAATTTAAAAAGCAAAAAAGCAGTTGTAGCTGTTGTGAGTGCCATTACTGGATTATTGCCCATTAAAGGGCGTGTCACAGTAAGCGCAGGTATGCTTGAAGCATTAGCACCAGACAAAGGTTGCTGTGGTAGAGAAAAGTTTGGTCCTATTGACTATGTTAGTACGCATCATTATTACTTTTGGAGCCCATTAGAGAAGACAGTTATTCTTCCCATGGCGGCATTTGGATTAACATACACACAGTTTATGGGTATTATGTGGCCACTGTTGGCAGTTAGTATTGCCTTTATTCTTTCCTATCTTATTTGGGGAGTGAAAGAAAGTGATATCCAACTAAACGATTGTGATACTGAAATTAAAGTAAGTCGAATTACACGTTATGTATTGCCGTATGTTGCTGGCGTTGGTGCTATTATTGCTGGTGTTGATTTCTTATGGGCATTTGGGTTTCTTACACTATATTATATGATAGTTACTCGTACTTTTGATGTGCCAAAACTATTACGGTTTGTAGATTGGAAATTGATCGGTTGGGTTGCGGTTATTATCGTAGCGGCAAACTTTGCTAGAGAAAATACAAGTGCTATTAAAGAGTTCTTGGAAAATAGTGGACTTGATATTAATACCTGGAGTGGGTTTATTATGTTAAGCGCCGCAAGTTTTGCTGGTGCGTTTGCCTTGGGTAGTAGTAGTCGCTTTGGAGCATTAACTGTTATTATGGCTAGCATTTATGGTATTGAATACTTACCTTGGTTCTTTGCTGTTGACTTTGTTGGCTACTTAGTTAGTCCGATGCATAAATGTGTTGCAATTGGTATGTTATATTTTGGTACCAAGATTCGATATTATGTAACTATTCTTGGTATGTGGGGTGGCTTAGTAATTATAGCTGGTGGACTTACACTTTTAATTTAACACTCTTATAAATAGTTACAACAACTTAAAGGTAACTAATTATGGCAATTTCATTTCCAGGTAGCAAAAGCAATGGGCAAAAATTTACCCACCAAAACAAGTCATGGACATGGGATGGTAATTCATGGAAAGGCGGGGTATCATCTGGTAGTGATGCTGGAACACTTGATAGCTTAAATAGTACTCAGTTCTTACGTAGTGATGTTACTGGTGGGACAACAGGCAGTTTTGGTATTGGTACAACTGCTCCTTCTAACAAACTGCATGTTCACGGTGCAAATAATAGTATATATTCAATATTTGCTAGAAGTGATGCAAAATGGATGTATTTACATTCAGGAGGTACCGACCCTGCTATTGGTTGGGATACTGGTGGTTCAATGCGTTTTGGTCCTGCTACAAGTAATGTGGGTAGTGGGTTTGACGAGAAAATGCGTATAACCGCAGCGGGCAATGTTGGTATTGGAACAAACGGTCCAGACTTTAACCTCCATGTAAAAAAGGATGCCACCGGAGCTATTGCAAAATTTGAAGGATCCACTGGTAGATTTATATACACAGGTACAGATACTGGAGGTCAATATATTGAGCAAGTGGGCACAACAGCTGCTGAACGTAAACTAAGAATACAATCAAGTAATGGGAGTAGTACCTACACGTCATTAACCATCGATGGCGCAAATCAACGTGTATACACAGATGGCAATGCTAAGGTTGGTATTGGATATGACAGTCCGGCATCCAAATTAGACGTTAGAGGTGAGTTGGGAGCAAACGGATCTGCGGCAACGCCTACAGCATACTTTGTGAATAATCAATCTGGAGCAACTAGTGGTTCAATTTATATTGGTGCTTCAACGGGCATAGACTGGAAAATTGGTAAAAACGTAACAGGTATCGCAAATAACCAAAACTTCTCTATAGCAGATTCATCTAACAATAGAAGATTAGATATTGATGCAACTGGTAAAGTTGGTATTAATAACACAAGTCCACAGGGTGTCTTATCAATACACGGCGGTACTGGAACATCATATAGTGAAGTTGAAAGTCTCAACGGTGTAAATTTTTATAAATTTTTTAAAGTAATAGATACTGCTCGTTCATTGCAAATGGAAAATATCTTTATAATGCCTGCTTTGAGTAATGGTCAGAAGTATATACACTTTGTAACCACCAAAGATGGCGCAATGGGATTTGATTTAGATATTTTATGTGGCAGAAGCGGCAGTGAACGAATGTTTGGACGAGTAAGTTTACGTGGATATAAGTATCATGAAAGTGATGGAGATTATCGGCATGGTGCAATAGAGTCCACATCAAGTATAAATGGTTATGGAAACTATTTTGAAATAAATGGACCAGTGACACAATATTTGGCAGATTCAGCTAATGCTACTCAAGAAAGCTACACCAATCCTGGAAGCTATTGGATTACAAGAATACCTTGCTATTTTAATGGTGGAGGATCTGGACAAGTTGAATTTACAGCTTTCTTAAAGACAATGCATCATAACACCGCACCAGGTGGAACATATTACATGGGAATAGTATAAATGAGTACAGAAAATAGACATTACGGTTATCAAACATTTGCTGCAGGAGCATCAGCTCCTAGTGGGTTACACAATATAATCAATAGAACCACAATGAATAGGTTTACGTTCACAGGCTATCCAAATAACAACATTGGCGGAGTTCCAAAATATGTTGCTGATGAAAGAAATCGAAACATTTCCACCAGCTGGACAAGTTACGGATATCAAACTAGTCAAGATAGTAATCAATTTGCTAGTCTAAGTGTAGATTGTTTAGAACCTCACCGAGTAACTCATTTTGCGGTATCTGGTTATCCAAACGGTTCACACAAGCCTACAAGTAACTGGACCTTACAAGGATCAAACGATAATAGTAGTTGGACAACTGTTGGAACTGCTCATCCTGATCAATGGTCTCCTGCAGGCCAAACTTCCAACGTATTAAGACAAAGTTATCCTTTCGAACCATACCAAATAGTTCAGTGTAGTGATCCAGGAGATTATCGCTACTATAGAGTATGCGCAACAGGCTGGACAAATGGTTATTTGCTTATATTCAATCTCGGATTGTTTGTTGGTGGTAATATGGTTGATACTTTCAATAGACCGATGGTTGGGCAGTTAGAAGCATACGCAAACAATGCTGGTACAATCGCAAGTAATAATGGCGGTCACGTACAATTTGGAGAGCGAAATAAAAATGGTGATACATCATGGTTTACTTATGGTGGAGGAACAAGCGGTGGTGCCACCAGTGGAATTACTATACAGCGTCCAGGTATTGTTACACTCACTTTTAATCAAGATATTATAACACCTGGCAGCTCAGGCTACATTAGTTCGTATATTAAAAAAAATGGCACTTCTAAAGCCTTCCAACTTATAACTAACACAAATGGACAATGGGACGCTATATGTAATAGTTTTAGCGATCATTTTAGCAAAGGTGATACCATAGAAGTATCCTTTGCGGGAGGCTCAATAACAGCAATGGATAGTACTACATGGGGAAATTATACATTTATGTGGTATAATTGTACTGATTAATAGCGTAAAATAGGAAATAAAATGATAACACAATACGTTTATATAAAAGATAATGAAGTTATGGAAATTAGAGATAGTGAGCATCCAGCTGACATACTGGCTAACTTTGACGAAGTAAGAAACATTACTAACGAAAGAGGCGCCATGAGTGTAACTATGGGTGAAAATGACAAATTAATTGTAGAATTGGTGCCAGAAATGCCCGTACCGTATGTAGAAGATGACACTCCTGCTCCATTACCCGACTAACTCCTCCCTTAACTTCGTATAAATATGTATAAGCAATCTTTAAGGATATACGTATGGCATTAAGTAAAGGTTTTGAACTCGCAACACTAGGTAGTGGACTAGATGTAAACCAATCAACAGGCGAAGTAGTAACTATTTCCATGGATACAGATGTTGTATCCGAAGGTAGTAGTAATTTATATTTCACAAATGAACGAGTAGATGATAGGGTAGCTAATTTATTAGTTGGCGGTAGTAACATTACTGTCACATATGATGATACTGCAGGCACATTAACAATAGCTGGACAATCAGGATATAGCGATAGTGATGTAAACGCATTCTTAGCTGGAGGCACAGCAGGTAATATTGTTACAACTGGCTACATAGCTGGCCCAGCAACTTTAACAATTGATCCAGCAGGTGTTGGAGATAACACAGGTAAAGTTGTTATCGCAGGCGACTTACAAGTAGATGGTACACAAACAACAATTAATAGTACAACACTTGATGTTGATGATTTAAATATTACAGTAGCAAGTGGTGCCGCTGACAGCGCAGCCGCTAATGGTGCTGGACTAACAGTTGACGGTGCTGGTGCTAACATTACGTATACACATGCTACAACTAGTTGGGACTTTAATAAGCCAGTAAGTGTAACAGGTAACATAGCAGTTACAGGTACAGTAGATGGTGTGGACATAGCCACAAGAGACGGCATACTTACAACTACAACAACCACAGCCAATGCAGCACTACCAAAAGCTGGCGGCACAATGACAGGTGATATCCTGTATAATGATAATGTCAAAGCTAAGTTCGGTGCTGGGTCTGATTTAGAGATTTACCATGACGGGTCTAATAGTTACATAAAAGATGGTGGAACAGGTGGTCTTTTCATTCAAGGAAGCAATACTATTGTTTTAGAAGACCCTGATGGCAACAATATGATATATGCCCAAGATGGAGGGGGAGTATCTCTATATCACAACGCAAGTATTCGTTTATCTACAACACCATGGGGTGCAAATGTAGATGGCAGCATAACTGTAACAGGTACAGTTGACGGTCGAGACATGGTAATTGACGGGAATAAACTAGACGGTATTGAAGCATCTGCTGACGTTACAGATACAGCAAACGTTACCTCTGCTGGTGCTTTAATGGATAGTGAAGTTACTAATCTTGCTCAAGTAAAAGCATTTGATAGTAGTGATTATGCTACAGCGGCACAAGGTACTACTGCTGATGCGGCGTTACCAAAAGCTGGTGGTGTTGTAACTGGTAACATAGATATTTCAGGTACAAATGCAATTCGTCACAATGGCGACACCGATACATTCATACAATTCCATGCGGATGACCAATGGCGTGTAGCAACAGGTGGTGTTGAACGACTTGAAATAAACAACACTACCATGACTGTTGCTAATACTCTGAGTATGAACGGCCACAACATCGACATGAATAATATGGATATCGTTGGAGTTGATCAAATTGTTCACGAAGGAGATAGCAACACCTACATACGATTCCATGCGGCAGACCAGTTTCAGGTCGTTACAGGTGGTACGGAACGTCTCGAGGTTACTAACTCAGGAGCTAACGTAACAGGTAACATAACAGTATCAGGCACAGTAGATGGACGTAATGTTTCTACAGATGGTACTAAACTAGATACAATAGCAACAAATGCTAATAATTATTCACATCCAAACCACTCTGGTGAAGTAACATCAACAGGTGACGGCGCAACAGTTATTGCTTCTGACGTTGTTGATGCGGACAATTTAAAAGTTACAGGTAATGGCAGCAACACACAGTTCTTACGTTCTGATGGAGACGGTACATTTACTTGGGCTACTCCAGTAGATACAAATACAGTATACACACATCCAAATCATACTGGTGAAGTAACATCAACAGGTGATGGCGCAACAGTTATTGCTAATAATGTTGTAGATGAAGCAAATCTTAAAGTGTCAAATGCTCCTACTAATGGATATTTCCTTTCAGCACAATCAGGTAATGCTGGTGGGTTAACTTGGGCTACTGTACCAGCAGGTTATACAGATAGCGATGTACAGACATATATAAGTGGTAACAGAACATATGGTAATATTACTACTACGGGCTACATAGCTGGTCCAGCAACTTTAACTATTGATCCAGCAGGCGTTGGAGATAATACAGGCAAGGTTGTTATCGCAGGCGACTTACAAATAGATGGTACAACTACAACAATTAA
>Ga0208973_1000912_pt1 | contig 13935 bp, 9 predicted proteins | sample AOAMet_66_BLW_10_2_FD_188233 | JGI IMG/M metagenome (GOLD analysis project Ga0208973, IMG submission 188233) | Ammonia-oxidizing marine microbial communities from Monterey Bay, California, USA - CAN11_66_BLW_10 (SPAdes) | ecosystem: Environmental > Aquatic > Marine > Intertidal zone | place...
GCGTAAGTTCACATTCTAATTTTTGATTCCCTTTCATTCTTTTTCCTTGTGTATCAATAAATCCAAAATCTCCCTCTCTTAGATTTAACAGCGTTACATCAGCCACCGCACCGACAGACAAATGTCCTAAGTCTCTTCTTTGAATGTATTTTGCGGGATCCCAAGTGGTACTTTGAATTACTTCTTGAATGGAAAGTCCGATATTTAAGAACTTAGACATAACATTAATGATATCCTTCATTCCACCATTCATACTTCCTGTATGAAGGTCTGTGCTTATGGAATTTGGTTTTAAACCTTGTTTAACAGCTGGAATGGCTTGCTCGAAAAGAAAACTTCCACCTCCATGACCAACATCAAAAACAATTCCTTTTTTTTGTGCCTCAAACACATAATCTCTTACTTTTCCATTTTCATCTACAATCGGAGTTCTCCCATTCACATGGGCATAAGCATGTGTAAAAATATCACCAGGCCTCAATTTTTCTAATAATAATTTTTTTAAGGGCAGCTCTGGTTCACTTCCTCCAAAATCAATTATTACAGGAAGGCTTGTAAGTTTTCCTGCTTTAAGAACCCTGTCCGTTGGTGTCCAGTCAAAACCATGATAATGTGCCAGTTTGAAGCCGACAATATGCTGAGGGAATTGCCGTGCAATCATGGCTGCAAGTTTAGGATCCATGTCCATAATATTTTGTTCAAAAGGGCCACCGCTCATTCCTGCCCCTACAATATTGAGGAAAGATAATACTCTGGTTTTTGATCGATCAATTACTTGTTCTTTAAAAATTTTAAAGTTACGCCAACCTGAATCTCCACAATCAACAAGGGTGGTTACTCCGACCCTAAAAGTAAATCCATCGGGGGGTAAGGAAGCAAAACTGTTACTTAAATACCTGTCAGGAATGGTTCCATGAAAGTTGTGACTGTGAATGTCAATCAACCCCGGACTTACCATAAGGCCTTTAGCGTCAATCATTTTTTTAGCAAGTTTGGCAGAAATATTTTTTTTTACAGCAGCTATTTTTCCTTGACTGATGGCAACATCCATGACTTGGTCAATGTTGTTTTTTGAGTCGATCATATGACCATTTTTGATTAATAAATCATAGGATTGTCCTTTTAATATAAAACTAAAAAGTAGGATTGGACTTATTAAAAAAATGAGTTTAACTTTTTTCATAATAATACTTTTAATGTTGTTAGTTTTTTTTGGAATATGTATTTTTTTCCCTGATTTTTTTAACTTCTTCTGCAATCAAATTGCTTGACTCATTTCCAAAATTTGTTCTAATATATGATAAAACGTCTGCAATTTGATCATCACTTAAAAATGAATGTTGTGGCATTAACCCTTCATAAGTCTCTCCTTTGACCTCTATTTCGCTTTCCATTCCATTTAATATTAGTTTTACTAATCGTTCTTTATCACCTGTTACCCAGTCAGTTCCACCCAGAGGCGGAAACCTTCCAGAAGTACCCATCCCGTTGTTTTGGTGACAAGCCACACAATATTGGTTATATATTTTCTGTCCTATTTTTGAATCTTCTGGTTCAATACGATCTTTTACAATATCTGGCGTTCGGATATGGCTCATAGACTTTCTTTCTTCCATTTCGATCAATTCTTTTTCACCAAAATTTTCTCGATCACCCTTAAATTGAACCTTCCAAATTTTACCTTTTTCGGTTTCAGATAAATACATTGTTCCGTCCGGAGCGAAAGCAATTCCCATGGGACGATACATCGCATCGCGAGTATTAACAATGGGATCGATCTGAGCAAAACCGTCTGCAAAAATTTCATATTCTCCAGAGGGTTTTCCATCCTTAAAGGGTACAAATCCAATAAAATAACTCGATTGAGGATAAGGAGCTCGATTTGTAGAACCATGGAAACCGATAAAAGCTCCGTTTTTATACCTTTCAGGAAAAGCATCTCCTTCGTAAAAAACCAAGTCGTTTGGCGCCCAATGTCCTGGAAATCCGATAATAGGGTCTTTGTAATCAGCACAACGACCGATTATGTTTCCATCTCCTCCATATTCAGGAGCCAACACTTTTTTTCCTTGCATTTGATCGTAATAGCAATAAGGCCAACCGAAGTGATCTCCTTTTTCAATCTTTACAAATTCTTCAGAGGGAAGTAATGCACTTTCCCATTGATTGAAATGATTGGGCCAAAGTCGTGTTAGATCATCCCTACCATGAATAACTGAATAAAGGTGATTGTCCGAATTGTTCCAGTCCAAAGCAACGATACTTCTTAAGCCACTTGCAAATTTTTCACCATCATGTTGAGTTTGTCCTATTTTTTCAGCATCAAAACGCCAAATACCACCGTGATCTTTGAGTAAAGGGCAAGGGTCCTGACCCGGAGCCATGGGGGTTCTTTTTGGATTTTGACAAGCGTTGTTTGGCGCTCCAAAAGGAACATATATATGTCCGTCATTGTCAAATGCAATTGGCTTTCCTATGTGTTCGTGAGAACCATGAGCATGATCATCATGTACGATGATCTCTGCATCTCCAGTAGGGATAAGCTTGTCTGGGTTTAATTTGTATCTATAAACAGTTAGTTGTGAACTAAAATATAGATAGCCTTTATAAATTCTAGCAGCAGTAGAGTAACTTCCTCTTTGAGGTATGTGATAGCTGCCAAACTTTACCAGAGAATCAACGACTCCATTTTTGTCAATATCTCTAATTGCAGCTAGAACTCCGGCTTCACTAGATTTTTTGAATTTGACATACAAATCACCATTGTCGTTAACGGTCATGTGTCTGACTGTTTCTGCAATACTGTCGACATAAACGCTTGAAACAAATCCCTTTGGAAGAAAGAGTTCTCCCTTATTAATGGTGTTTTGACAACCGATTAAATTTATAAATAACACTGCAACAATTACTCTCCAGATTCTTTTATGAAATATCATCTTCCATTATATAGTTTTTTACTTAAAATTTAAGGTTCCAAAAAATTCAGGACGATGAAAATCTGGGTTTTCAGTTTTAACAGGATTCCAACTTAAATAATGAGGCTGAGTTGTGTCATCACCACATTTGTAAAAGTTTGCCTTCGCGATTAGGTTTGAAAAGTTAAAGCCTTCATTGTAGGTAAATATAGAAGCGGGGATTACAACTACCATTTCCCATTCAAATTTTCCTGATTTTTCATCAAAAGGTTGGTCTCCAAGTGTTGACCAAGTTTTAATTTCTTTGATTATCTTTTCTTGGGGAATAAAAGTTCGATTACTTCGATCTGGACCATATGCTAAATGAGTAGTGCCTATACAATTAAATTCAAAATTATAATAGTTTCCATCCTTCATAGGGTCAATAAAAAATTCCACACAACTGTCGCGATGAGTGGCACTATTGGGTTCAGATCTTTTTGCTAAAAGATGACCTTCTTTAACATAAAACTTAATGAATAACAAGCTATCGTCATGTGCAATTCTAAAATCTACTTGAGGCTGGTAGGGAAACTTGTCCCATTCGAGCCAATTTATAGTGTTTAGTATGGTCTCTTTTTCAATAACAATTGAAATATTTTCAAAGCTTAAACTGTCATTTACAGCAATCTTATAAACTTCAAGTGCTTTTGTTTTTAAACTCATGTTTGAACAATTGATAAGAAAAATAGCAATATTTAAGATAAGAGAGATTGATTTCATATATTGATAAAGCTAATTTATTTTTTCTGTATTAAAAAATTCATTAAATAGTGAAAAATATTTTTAAATTTTTGATAGCATTAATTTTAATCTCAACTTTTTCTTGTACTGATTCTGAAGTGTTATATCAACCAATTGATTTTCTTTTTGTAGGTAAATATACACAGGGTCTCGAAGGTCCAGCGGTTGATGTGAAAGGAAATATATACTTTGTCAATCCAACTCATTCAGGGTCAATTGGGATAATAGATGGTGAGGGAAAATTCGATTTATTTATTGAATATTTACCCAAGGGAAGTACTGCAAATGGTATTAGATTTGGTGATGATCAAGAAATGTTTTTGGCAGATTATACTGGGCATAATGTCTTGAGAGTTGATTTAAAAACAAAAGAAGTAACTGTTTTTGCACATGATTCTTTATTAAATCAGCCCAATGATTTGGCAATTTGCTGTAATAATCGAATGTATGCTTCTGATCCGAATTGGAAAAACAGTACTGGAAACATATGGAAAGTTGAAAATGGCGTTTTTGAATTATTAGAGGGTAACATGGGAACGACCAATGGAATTGAAGTCAGCCCTGATGAAAAAACACTTTATGTTAACGAAAGTGTTCAAAGAAAAGTTTGGGCATTCGACATTGATAATCTAGGCAATATTTCAAATAAAAAGCTTTTTCATCAGTTTGAAGATTTTGGTATGGATGGTATGCGATGTGATCAAAATGGTAATCTTTATATAACACGACATGGCAAAGGGACTATCGTTAAGTTATCTCCAAATGGAGCGCTTCTCAAAGAAATAAAACTCAAGGGTAAAAAACCTTCCAACATCGCCTTTGGAGGAAAAGATGGAAGAACAGCCTACATTACTTTACAAGACAGAGGTTTTCTTGAATCTTTTCGAGTAGAAGTTCCCGGAAGGGCTTTTGGCGGTTATTAATATTCCGAAAAATAGACGATATCTTTAATGCTCTTAAAAATAAAGATACTCAAAAATTAAACCGCTAAATTTGGAATATTAGATTGATGATTGCAAAAACAGAGAAAAGGCAACTCTACAGGCAACTGAAATAAAAAAGTCCCAAAAACACTGGGCTTTCAGGACTCTATCGCGGAGAAGGAGGGATTCGAACCCCCGGAGGTGTGACCCTCAACAGTTTTCAAGACTGCCGCATTCGACCACTCTGCCACTTCTCCAATGCGGTGGCAAATATACATTCCTTTTTATTGAATAGAAAATATTTAAATGACTCTTTGCAATAAAATAGCTTTTGAGTTTTCGTAATTTTGAAATCTCTATGGAAGATATTTATCAAACTATTATATTAATAGGAATTGGATTTCTGGCGGGCGTAATTAATACCTTGGCGGGAGGAGGCTCTTTATTCACTCTACCTCTATTGATTTTTTTAGGGTTACCCCCAAATATTGCAAACGGTACAAATCGAATTGCTATTGTAATACAATCCCTTACTGGTACTTTGGGCTATAAAAGTAAAGGGGTGTCTTCGTTTCCATTCAACATTTACTTAGGTGTTAGTGCGAGTATTGGCGCACTTATTGGTGCTCAAATTGCAATAGATTTAGACGGTAAACTTTTTAGTAAAATTTTAGCTATTATTATGATTGTTGTTGGAGTCATGATGTTAATTAAGAATAAAAAAGATGCCCTCAACTTGCCAGAGAGGCTAACTGGAAAGTATTTAGTGTATGGTTGTATTGGATTCTTTTTTGTGGGTATATACGGTGGATTTATTAATGCTGGTATTGGTATAGTGATTATGATTTTTTTAAATCGAGTACATCATATGTCATTAGTTAAAACAAATGCTACCAAAACAGCCGTTGTTTTTATTTACTCAAGTCTAGCTTTAGGTTTGTTTGCTTTTAACGGAGCAGTGGATTGGAAAATAGGCCTAATAATGGCGTTTGGAACAAGCTTTGGGGCATGGTGGACCAGCCGCTGGTCAGTAAAAAAAGGAGATAAAGTAATTAGAGCAGCGATGTTACTTGCCATTGTTATAATGGCATCTAAACTATGGTTTTTTGAGTGATTTTAATAGTTCTTAAAACTTTGAATGGTTATCCCATAGCCAGTTATTCCAATTCTAGGTTGTTGAGCTGTGTTGCTTATAACACAAAGATTCTTAATATTTAAGTCATGTAATATTTGTGCCCCAATTCCATAGTCCTTGGCATCCATTTTCATGGGGGGTGCTTTATCTAAAGTTCCCTTTAATTGCATTGACTCTAGCTCAGAAATTCTGCTAAGCAAATTCTCTGAGGTTTGTTCTTGGTTTATAAAAAGTAAGGCTCCTTTACCTTCATTATTAATGAGTTTAAAAATATCATCTAGTCCTTTTTCTACAGAACCTGTTAGGGTTCCTAAAATATCATTCGTTATTCTTGATGAATGAATTCTAGTAAGCACTTCATCTTCAATTTTCCAATGCCCTTTAGTTAGTGCTAAATGAATATTACCATTTGTAGTTTGTTCATAAGCACGTAAACGAAAATCTCCATAGCGAGTTTTTATAAGGGTGTCAGATTTCTTTTCAATTAAACTATCGTGTTCCATTCGGTAGGAAACTAAATCTTCTATAGAGACAATTTTTAATTGAAACTTTTTAGCCACCTCTATTAGCTGAGGAAGACGAGCCATACTTCCATCTTCATTCATTATTTCTGTAATCACACCTGCAGGTTGCATTCCAGCCAAACGAGCAAAATCAATAGCAGCTTCAGTATGCCCAGTACGTCTTAATACACCTCCAGATTTTGCAATCAAAGGGAAAATATGCCCAGGGCGAGACAAATCAAAGGGAGTAGTGGTTGGGTCAATTAGTGCTCGTACAGTTTTGGAGCGGTCTGCTGCAGAAATTCCGGTTGTAACACCTTTGCCTTTTAAATCGACTGAAACTGTAAAGGCTGTTTCTAAAGGGTCAGTATTATTAGATACCATTTTTCCTAAATTTAATTTTTGGCATCTACTTTCGGTTAAAGGTGCACAAATCAGACCCCTTCCGTGTGTAGCCATAAAATTGATTAATTCAGGACTTATTTTTTCTGCTGCTGCAATAAAGTCTCCTTCATTTTCGCGATTGGCGTCATCTACGACAATAATAACTTCTCCATTTTTTATGGCATCAATTGCGTCTGCAATTGTATCTAGTTGGATCAAGTCTTTATTCATTTTTTATTTATTTTTCTTGAAAAAGGGAAGGCGTTTAATTTTTTCCTCAATAGGATAGTAAATGTTTGAAAGACTAATAAAACCTTTATCAGACGAAGCCCTATGTGTTAAAATAATTGCAAAAGGAGCTAGAATAAGGGTAGACATCCAAGAAGCGAAAAAAGGTGAGATGCTGTTGTCTTCCGCTGCATTTTTACTAAATAAGCCGATATAGTGGTAGGTAAGAAATATTAATACTGCTAGTACCAGGGGAAGACCTAAACCTCCTTTCCTTATTATAGCTCCTAAAGCCGCTCCAATTAAAAATAATAAGAGTGAAGCAAATAAGAGAGTGTACTTTTCGTGGAGGGTAATCTTGTGAAGATTAATTAGTTTTTGATAGGCAAAAAAGGAGCCTCGTTTTGTGTTTAAATTCCGAATAGAGCTTCTAATTTTTATTCTACTTTCGTCAATCACTTTACTTTGCTTCCAAAATTCATTAGTAATAATAAATTGAAATAAGTTTCCTGGAAGTGAATCTATAGTAGCCACAGCTTCATTTTTCCGAGCTGTTCTTGACAAAACACTTTGCCTTCCAAAGTTTTCACTAAAGGCATTTTGTTCTTCTGTGAATGATTGCTGAAGGGTGTCTATACTTTCTTTAAGCTGTTCTATTTTCTGCATTCTAAATGTTGACTTGTAGCTTTCTTCTTCAAGATTTACATCATTAAATTTAGATAAGTCAATGTTCATCTCGTATTCTTCAAAAGCTACTTTAGTGTGGGGAATTCGTAGACGATCATTAGGTTTTTTCGGAATGACTTCTTCATAACGATTTCCATTGTAAAGGACTAGTTTTAGGTTAGGATCACTGGTTTCACTTTTCATTTCTCCCCTTTCCGCTTTAATGACAATATTGTTTTCGCTATTGGGGGTGTATTCATGAATAATAACTCCTTCTAGAAAACGATCATTATCTCCATACTTTCTATCTACCTTAATATTAATTTCACCAATTTCATTAAAAATACCCTCGCGTATCGCAAGTGTAGGTTCTAACTTTGCTAGGTTACGACGTAAATTATATGATTTTAATTCCCCGTATGGAATCACGTGATTTGAAAAATAAAAGGTACCAATTCCTAAGAAAACATGAAAAATAACAAGGCCTAACATGGCACGTTGTAATGAAATCCCAGTAGACTTCATTGCTGCAAATTCATAGTTTTCAGAAAGTGTCCCATATGTCATTAGAGAAGCAAGTAATACGGAAAGGGGTAGAACTAATGGAATTAGCTTTGGTGAATAATACAGTAAAAATTTTGAAATGATAATCATATCAAGACCTTTTCCTGCCAGCTCGTCTATGAAAAGCCAAAAAGTCTGAATGATAAATATAAACATGCAAATAGTGAAGACGCTAATTAAGCGGCTTAAATAACTTTTCATGATATATTGATCCAGGATCTTCAAGTGATTAATTGTTTATATAGTAATCTGGGTAGTTTGAGACATCAAAAGTAAAATGGTTTTTTTCCAAAGGACTATTTATTTTTTGGTTTGAAATGGTAAGCGTTGTTCGAGTACCATTCATATCTATTTCTATAAGGCGATAAATATTTTTTTTAATCATATCAATTCCCAATAGCAAATATTTTACTTCATTATTTTCTTCACTAGGAAGTAGTTTTACAAATTGAATTGTTCGTCCAAAAATTGTTTGTTTAATATCCCACTGGTAGTCATATCCTTTTTTATAAAAGTTTAAAAGTTTGATTGGGTTAATGCCAAAATCTTCATCTTCTTTTGCTGTCGTAATTGTAATCTCTTCATTTTCTGGAACAACAGTATATGTTTTTTCACCATCGTAGAGTTGCTCTATTCCTAAATACATAAGTTTATATTTTTCATCTTTTATGGTAATAGAGCCAATAGTTTCTTGTTTAATATTTTCTTGTCTATTTTCTAATACATATGAAAAATCAAAAATCAAAGTTTCATAAGCAGCAATGGTAAGGGATACTTCATCTAATAATTTTTTTGCAGCGATAGAGGTTTGCGCACCAAGTTGTTTAAAACCAATAAAGAAAATTATAACACTTAAAGTATAGATTTTTTTCATAATACCCCATCATTTAAAAGACGATCAAGAGTTGCTAAATCGGTAATTAAAACTTGTCTTGCTTTGCTTCCTTCAAAAGGGCCAACAATGCCAGCCGCCTCCATTTGATCAATTATTCTTCCAGCTCTGTTATACCCTAGTTTTAATTTACGTTGTAACAAAGACGCAGAACCTTGTTGAGCTGTTATGATTACTTCTGCAGCATCTCTAAATAATGCATCACGATCGCTGGCATCAATATCTATGGTGCTCGTATTTTCTTCGCCTACATATTCTGGTAGAAGATGTGCATCTGCATAGCCTCTTTGACCTCCAATATATGCAGCAATTCTCTCTACTTCAGGAGTGTCTACAAAAGCACACTGAATCCTGGTAAGTTCATTTCCTTGAGTATAAAGCATGTCGCCTCGACCTATTAATTGATCGGCACCACCGCTGTCTAGAATTGTACGCGAATCAATTTTTGAAGTTACCCTAAAGGCAATTCTTGCTGGGAAGTTTGCCTTGATAATACCGGTAATCACGTTAACAGAAGGACGTTGAGTGGCAATAATTAAATGAATACCAATAGCTCGTGCCAGTTGTGCCAAACGAGCAATAGGAGTTTCAACTTCTTTTCCTGCAGTCATAATTAAATCTGCAAACTCATCAACTACTAAAACAATATAAGGTAAAAAGCTATGGCCATCTTCTGGATTTAACTTACGTTCTCTAAATTTTGTATTGTATTCTTTTAAATTCCTACACATTGCATTTTTAAGTAATTCATAACGGTTATCCATTTCTATACATAATGAATTTAGAGTATTTATTACCTTAGTGTTATCAGTAATGATAGCTTCTTCAGTATCGGGGAGCTTGGCTAAATAGTGGCGTTCAATTTTGTTGTAAATATTGAGCTCAACTTTTTTAGGATCTACAAGGACAAATTTAACTTCAGCGGGATGTTTTTTGTAAAGTAGTGAGGTCAATACAGCATTTAGTCCCACGGATTTTCCTTGTCCAGTAGCACCTGCCATAAGTAGGTGAGGCATTTTTGCTAAGTCTACGACAAAGGTTTCATTGCTAATAGTTTTACCCAATGCGATTGGAAGTTCCATTTCTGCAGTTTGAAATTTAGTAGCACTAATGACAGAGCGCATAGAAACAATAGATGGGTCTTGATTAGGTACTTCAATTCCGATAGTTCCTTTTCCAGGAATAGGAGCAATGATTCGAATTCCAAGAGCAGAGAGAGATAATGCAATATCATCTTCTAAATTTTTAATTTTCGAAATTCTCACACCTGCTTCAGGCACAATTTCATATAGTGTGACTGTAGGTCCAATTGTAGCTTTGATGTTCGCAATGCCAATTTTATAATTGTTAAGGGTTTCTACAATTTTGTTTTTATTCAGTTCAAGCTCTTCTTGGTTAATTGTAATACTGCTATCTCCGTAATCTTTTAATAAGTCAAACCCTGCCATTTTAAAATTACTAAGTTCTAGGGTAGGGTCAAAAAAACCTTGTTTTTCAACTAATTTTTTTGCTAGTTTTTCATCAACCATTTCTTCTTCCTTAGCCTCAATTTCCATTGTAAGGGTTGTTTTTTCTGAAGTAATTTCAGTATCGATAGAGGGTTCCTCTTTCGAAATTTCTAGTTTTTGCCTTAAAGAGGTAGATGGATCCGTTGATTTGTCATTAGAAGTAATATCAAATGCTATATTAGATTCAAGATCTGCTGGAGAGGTTTCTTCTGTGGGTTCATTCTCTTTATTTTTTAGCTTCTGCCACCAAGTCACAATTTGCTCTGGTGTCCACCCTAATTCGATAACTAAAAAGCACAAAAAGAAAAAAAACAGAATTCCAAAAACACCAATATTTCCAATATATGTAATTAAAAAAGCATTAATTTCAAACCCCACAATACCAGAAAATATAGGAGTGTCTCTAAAGAAATAACCAATTGCTATAGAAAGCCACAACATATGTGCAAGTCCCCATGCCCAAATAGTAACGAGTTTTTTGGTAGACCATTGTAAGAATAGTTTTAAGCCAGTAAGCCCAATAAGATAGGAGAAAAGCAATGCCGCAAAACCAAAACCTTTATAGATGAAAAGATGCCCTACATAGGCCCCCAGCTTATTCAAAAGATTTTTTGAAGTGACCACTTTATCAGATAATGAGTCAAGTGTACTAAAATCTGCTTGCCATGTAAAGAAATAAGATATAAAGGAAATGGTAAGGAGAATAGAAATCAACAGGAGCCCTGCCCCTAACAAGACTTTTCGTTGTTGTCTCTTTATTAAATCTGTTTTAGTGATTTCTTTTTTTTTGGCCATAAACAAGTGCTCTCACGCAAAAATACAAATTCAAAACCAAAAAATAGCCTATAAAGTTCTGGCATGTAAGATATTTTTAAACACATAATTTGGTATTGTAAGCATAATATATTAATTGAATTTTGCTCAATAATAAGTAACGAATATTTGCTTTTATAAGTAGATTTTGATGATTTGGTGTAATAATCTAATCCAATATTACTATTTATAAAACTAATAGTCTAATGGCTAAAAAATCTAAAAGGAGTAGTACATTTATAAAAAATTAAACTCATGAGTGAAAGCAAATGTCCATTTCATGGTTCTACAACAAAACCCAATGTTGGAACTGAAAATAACAACTGGTGGCCTAATCAATTAAATATTGACATTCTTCGTCAGCACGACTCCAAAAGCAATCCTATTTCTGAGGTTAATTACAGAGAGAATGTTCAGAATTTAGATCTTGACTCTGTTAAATCAGATCTCAAAACAATGTTAAAAGACTCAAAAGATTGGTGGCCAGCAGACTGGGGACATTATGGCCCATTTTTCATTAGGATGACTTGGCATGCAGCTGGTACTTATAGAATAGGCGATGGTCGTGGTGGAGCTGCAACAGGAGCGCAACGTTTTGCACCATTAAACTCATGGCCAGACAACGGTAACTTAGACAAGGCTCGACGTCTACTTTGGCCAATTAAAGAAAAATACGGGAACAAATTGTCTTGGGCCGATCTGCTTGTTCTTGTCGGTAATGTTGCCATCGAAGATATGGGTGGTCCAAACCATGGCACCGTTTTAGGGCGTGAAGATATTTGGCATCCAGAAAAAGACATTTACTGGGGAGCAGAAGACAAATGGCTTGGGGATAGCCGCTATGGCGACACCCGTCAGTCCCTTGAAAATCCATTAGCTGCTGTTCAAATGGGCCTAATTTATGTTAACCCCGAGGGGCCTAATGGGAATCCAGACCCTGCGCTTTCCGCACAAGATGTTCGGGAAACCTTTAAACGTATGGCGATGAATGACGAAGAAACCGTAGCACTAGTGGCAGGGGGGCACACCTTTGGTAAAGCGCACGGCGCAGGAGATGCTGGACTGGTAGAAGCAGAACCAGAAGGGTCACCTATCGAGCAAATGGGTTTTGGATGGAAAAACAATCATGGTATCGGTAAAGGAGTGGACACCATTACGAGTGGAATCGAAGGGCCTTGGACAAGCAATCCAACGCGGTGGGATATGGGATACTTAAACCTACTCTTTAAATACGAATGGGAGTTAAAGAAGAGTCCAGCAGGAGCTAATCAATGGCACCCTATCAATTGTAAAGAAGAGGATATGGTTCCTCAGGTTGATGGGAGTAATCAAAAGGTGCTACCTATGATGACCACAGCTGATATGGCGCTCAAAGTTGACCCAGCATATCGCAAAATATGCGAGGACTATAAAAAAGATCCTGACGCCTTTGGCGAGGCCTTTGCTAAAGCATGGTTTAAATTATTGCACAGAGACATGGGGCCTCAATCAAGTTATGTCGCTGGAGATTATAATCCCACAGAATATCTCTGGCAAGATCCAACTCCAGCAGGAGAAGTACTTTCTGCCGCAACAGAAGAAGCCATTCGAAAAGATCTTGCTACATCTGGCTTATCAACAGTTCAAATGGTGGAAACCGCTTGGGCGAGCGCCAGTACCTTCCGCTCTTCTGATAACCGAGGAGGAGCAAATGGCGCTAGAATTAGACTTTCCCCACAGAAAGATTGGGAGGTTAATAAGCCCGAAACACTGAAGGAAGTTTTAGGAATTTTTGAGGGCATCGCCAAAAAGCGCAACGCTTCTATTGCTGATGTAATTATACTAGGAGGAGCAGTAGGGATTGAAATGGCTTCTGGGGTCAAGGTACCCTCTACCACAGGAAGAGCTGACGCGACCCAAGAACAAACCGATATTGATTCTTTTGATTTATTAAAACCAAAAGCTTGCGGCTTTAGAAATTATACTGAAAAAGAATTTGCGGTAAGCCCTGAAGAGATCCTTTTGGATAAAGCGCAATTATTAGGTTTAACACCGGTAGAGTTAACCCTCTTAGTCGGGGGGATGAGAGCCATGGGAGTCTCACAATCTGGAGATGGTGTTTGGACAGAAGGAAAACTGGATAACAGTTGGTTCAAAACCCTTTTATCGATGGAGGTAAGTTGGTCATCAACAGCCTACAATAGTTACATAGCGAAGACACGTGACACCAGAGTAAAGGTTAGAGCCGCTTCACGCACGGATTTGGTTTTTGGATCTAACTCAGAGTTGCGGGCTATTGCTGAGGTCTATGCACAAAACGACAACAATAGTAAGTTTGTTTGCGATTTTATTGAAGCATGGAATAAAATCATGAATGCAGATCGATTTGATTTACGTTAACTAAATGGAACCTTGGGGCCCTTAATATTGGATATATGCAATGTGGATTTGTAATTAAATCGAATCGTAGTCAAAGAACACTTTTGTTAGCGCGTCAAGAACAAAAGAATTTATCTCAATGGTTAGCGGAAATCATAGGTGATCATCTATTTGTTTTTAACACAACCGAAGGTGTGTATCTTTTCTTGGCTGAGGAGCATTGTACTGCTTTACTAGAAAAACAACTTGACACCTATCTTCAA
>Ga0208973_1000927_pt1 | contig 13789 bp, 12 predicted proteins | sample AOAMet_66_BLW_10_2_FD_188233 | JGI IMG/M metagenome (GOLD analysis project Ga0208973, IMG submission 188233) | Ammonia-oxidizing marine microbial communities from Monterey Bay, California, USA - CAN11_66_BLW_10 (SPAdes) | ecosystem: Environmental > Aquatic > Marine > Intertidal zone | place...
GTTAATATGGAATTTACTAAACAGGATTTATTGTAAAATGGAAGAACGTAATCAACCGAAGCCAGTCGAACAACAAGTGTATGCACAAAAGGATAACCTAGAAGCACACATTATTGCAGATATGCTAAGAATAGAAAGTATCACTACTGAACTGAGAGAGTTCAAAGAAGATACAAAACAAAGACTGAATAAATTAGAGAACTGGCTAGTAGCAATTGTTGGAACAAGTTTCACAACACTTATTGCTGTGGTAATCGGTTTGATGGTTAATGTGTTTGGAAAATAATGAGACTAGAAGATATAACAGAAGATACAATTACTGAAGCCAGAATGGTTTGGCGTAGAAGCGGCAAGAAGATCAAACGTGCTGTTAGATGTACTAGCGGTAGGCGTAAAGGCAGAGTGGTTAGTAGCCCAGCACAATGTTCTGCACCTGTCAATATGAAAAAACGTATGACGTTGAAAAAGACAAAAGCAAGAATGGGTGCAAGAATGTCGAGAAAATCACAAAGAACAAAAAGACTTAATCCTACAAGTAGAAGATTAAGATCATTAAACAGGCGATAATACATGAAATTTACTGATGTGAGAACTTTAGAAAGTGTACTAGCAGAATATGGTATGAATTCCGGAGCAAGTACACCCACTAGTCAACAAAAGACTGGGGCAACAGCAAAAGCAAATGCTAAACCTACAACTACTAAAGCACCTGCTAAAGTAGATAAAGGTAGCCCAACAGTAACACCCGGATTGGATGTTAAAGATGCAGAGCCTGAAAAAGTAGAACCAACTTATACAAAGTCTAAAGCAAAAGATATAGAAGTTGATGCAGAATATCACAACGACAAAGGCGAAGTAGCAGGTAAAGTAGTTAGTAAGGTAGGGAACAAACCAAATCCAGATAAAGTTGTAATACAAGATCCTAAAGGTGAGTATCAACTAGTCGACCCAGATGAAGAAGTACAAGTTTTAAATGCTAGTAAACTTTCCAAGTTGAGTAAGTCCACAGCATCTTCCTTCAATATTAAAAATCACAGCAAAAAAAGACTTGCTAAATTAAAGACCAACATGAAAAAACTTGTGCGTAAGTTTAAATTGCGTGAACAAGGACCTGAACCAATATTTGAAATAAACTTTAATAGAAAAAATGTTGCACAGCAGGCACTTAACAGTCCTATTAAATGTGGATTTGAAGCAGAGACTGTATTTACAGAAGTAGCAGACAGAGGAAGTGATGACGGAGACTGGTTATACGAATACAATTGGTACGACATCGAAGACTTTATTAGAGATCAAGAAGGCAGTGGGTCTGTTGATACAATAGTTGAAGCATACAAAGAATGGATTTATGAAAAGGCATATGATTTAGAAGGCGACATCATGCATGACCTAGTCGTTGAAAGAAAAGAAGATGAAGATGAGTTAAATGATTTCGTTGAATCAATGCTAGATGAAGATGATATAGAAGCGTACAAAGAAGAAGAATTAGAAGGTATGGACGATGAGCAAAAAGAAGAGTTCGAAGATTGGGACTTTATTGCATGGGGCAGACAGTATACCGAAGAACAACGAGAAGATGAATACATTGAGTGGCTCGAAGAGAAAATCAGAGACAATGGTGAAGCATTAGAGTTAGCAGTTGAGTCAGCCGAAGAAGACAACGATATGGATCAATGGGCGGCTAACGAATATGGTAGTTGGAGTAGTTGTTTAGGCGAACATGGTATCTACTTATACGATGAAGGCGGTTCAGGCGAAGGAGTCAGCGAAGTAGGCGATATGTTAAGAATTTGGGCCAGAGATAACAGTAAAGTTAGTGATGATGTGGAATCAGGTGAGTACCACTCGAGTTATGGTACTAACAATGACTTTTGGCGTGTAGAGACTGACAGCAGTATTGACGCAGATAGCGGCACAGGCGCAGAAGTTATTTCTCCTGTTTACGATACACCTAAACAAATGATGGAAGAACTGAAAAGCCTGTTCGATTGGTTTGCAAAGGAAAATGTAGAAACAAACAGCAGTTGCGGATTACATATTACAATGAGTTTAGACAGTGAAAATAAAGAAGAAGTTAATCCAGTTAAACTTGCTGTCCTGTTAGGCGACAAATATTTATTAAGTACATTTGGCAGAGCAAACAACAGTTATGCAAAGTCACAGGTTGCTAGTTTGAAGAAGTCCGCACAAGAGTTAAAATCAAGTCCAGAAAACACTAAGACTATAAAAAACATAGAAAATATTCTTAAGAAAGGTATTAATCCAGGCAAGTTTAGTTCTATAAACTTTAAAGACCAAACTGATAGCCAGACTGGTAATCAACTTATAGAATTTAGAATTGGCGGTGGCGATGACTATCACTTAAACTTTGATACAGCCGCAAAAGCAGTTATACGTTATGCTGAAACATTAAGTGCGGCATATAGTGATAAACTGTACAGTAAAGATTATGCAAAAGCATTATTCAAATTAATAAACAGTTTAGATGAAATTGATGCAAAAGATATAGAACGTGTTAAAGGTAGATTCGAAATAGAACTACCTATTGTAGATGTTATTAAAGACTACTTCGATAAAGCCATTTATATTGATTCAATGGATTCGGTTGCTGTAGCAGTAAACAGTCTAACGAAATATAGAGAATTATCTCAGCCAAATGCAGATGAGCAGTGGAAACAAGCACTTGTAGATTATGAAGAGCGAACTGGTAAGAAAGTAGAAGTAGAAGAAGTAGAAGAAATGGAACCTTTGCAGGCACAGGAACCTATTACAAGGCCTTACAAACAAGCACCAAGTAAACAAGCACCATTGTATTTGAAAAAAGCACAGGAAAACTTTGCACTAGCAATTGGACAGGCAGGATTTGACCTTAGTTCAAATAAAAGTAGAACAAAACCTAATGCGAAATCTATTGGTGAATTTAGAAAATCTTTAGCAGACTTTGAACTTACATATGATAAGTTGGGTCAGCTGATACTAAAACTACAAGATAGAATTCAAGTTGCCCAAGCGGCGAATGATACACCACAGAAAAAATTAACTACAATACAAAACGGTGTCGACAAATTATTTAAGAAATCTATTATTACACTTCCTGCGTTTTTAAGTGGACCAGACAGTGACAAAATTGTTAAAGGAATGTGGTCAGCATCACAAAGTGGTGAATTACAAGATGGCGAGAAAAATAAACAATTCTTTAACGCAATAGCAAGTGCTACTAATGTTGATGTAGACACAATTGTTAGTGCATGGGATTCTGTTAATAAAAACGAGTTCAAACGATTTAATCAGGACTTGGTAAAAGGTTCGTATAACAGTCCTGGCATTAATGCCAGCACTTCCTGGTTTCCAGTAGGCGGCCCAGTTAACAAAGCAGGACTAAAGAAATTACTTGCTCACTTGGCAGATTATGAAGAGTGGAATCACCCTGTTAAGAAAGGTCATAACCCAACTACAAGTGGAGATGATTCATACACAGATAATGCAATAAGTAAAATGCAAATTAAATTGAGAAAAAGATTTCTAGAAATACAACGTGTAAAAGATACACAGCCAGCACAACATTACGATATGCTAAAAGTAATAAGTAAATCTTTAACAGAATTAGTACCGGCAGTAAAAGCCACAGAGAAAATGATGGCAGAAATAGATCCTTCATTGAGAGGTGTTGAACCGCACGGTACGTCACAGGACGGATTGGATTACTTTGGTATGAGATCGTCCCAAGCAGAAACAATGACAACAATTGCTAGACAATTATCAAACCCAGATGCCTCAGATCCTTTTTCTGAAACTCCTGTAATTCAATTACAGCAACATCTACAAGCCTATTTAAACGATGTGTTTGAGAGAAATCATCTTGCTAAAGCAAAGTACGGTGCTGATGTATTTACTAAAGGTAAAATACCTGAACTAATTAAGACCAGAACAGATGCTATATCTAAATTTATAAACACAATAGACAAGCTCGGACAAGAGCTAGGATTTGATAGTACTGGTATCGATGTTGACCAAAAGAAACAACTTCCTAAAAAGCAAAAACAGTTTATGAAAAAACACGGTGACCCGTCGATTGCTAAAATAAACGCATTTAGTTTTGGTGGCGATGTAATGGTCAAAAAAGAATTTGCTAAAGAAATAAAAACAATAGGCGATAATGAACTAAAGTCTAGAGTACAGCAACCTAGTTCAATACATTCAACTAGTTACAAAGATATATTAATTATTCCATGGGCACACAGTAGTGCAATAAGAAATTCTATTGAAATATTAAATAACCCAGAAAAATATAAAGACAACTGGAGATGGCGAGTTGCTGAAGAAATGAAACGTAGATGGGAAAGCAAGTACGGAATTACTTATGACGAAATGTTTGATCAATATGTATCTTATAACGACTCTGGTATTAAACGAATGCTTCAACAAAGAGGCATAGAGTTTACTGATGAATTAGGTGACGGTAGAGAACCTAACTTTGCTCCACTAGTTACACAAGAAGTAACAAAAGGGCCAGACGGTGAACCGTTTGATCCAAGATCAGCACAGGTTTGGAAAATGAATAATGAAAGTGTATTTAAGAAATTTGATAATTTGCCATTAGAAGAGCAAATTAATATTATTAATAAAGTTAGTAAAGACAAAATTGATAAAATTTACGAAGCATCAAAGGATATTCCTAGTGGACAACACCTATGGAACGTGGCATATAAAGATGGTAGTAATAAAGAAGTAATGGCGTCAAGTCCATATGGTGTTTATCTACAATTAGCACCTGGAGTGCGTTATCCAGAGAAGCAAAAGAAAGCATTGGGAATCAAAAGTATAAAAAAAGTGAGACAGCCTAATCGAAAGCCTAAAGGCTCGTTTGGATTTAACAATAAAGGTTTCACTAAAGATCAAAGAGATCTTAAAAAAGCTAAAGATATAGAGTTTAACAAAGACCCTGATTCATATGTACATGATCGAAATAGAGTTGGCGTTGAAGAAAGTGTTCCAGACTTTAAACAAGTAGATACTATTAATAGATTAATGGCAGATCATTTTCCAGTAGGAGACCTTAAAAAACAAATGTTAGCCTACCAAGCGATTCCTGTACCTGCAATGTTAGATCATTTTAGACAACTAAGAGCAGAAGCAGGCGATGATGCATGTGCTAGGAACATATTGCAAATGTTTGTAGGTGTATTACCTGATGAAACAAAAGCAAAAATTAAAATGACAGAATGGAGCAAACAGCACGTTACTAAACTAATTAACGAGTATACTGACTTAGGTGTTGAAAAAGATGCTATTATTAAAACTATTAGCGGACTAGATGCCAGCAATGAGCAACATGCTAATATACTAGATAGAATTTACAAATTACTTAACAGTGACCATATTGGTAAAACATTAGACAAAGCATTTAGTTTTCCATTAATGGACGAGCCACTATCAGATAAGCAAAAATTAAAAGTTATACAAGATGTAACAAGGATAATCGGCGGACTAGACAGTGACTATGGCACAATTAGCGGCTTCATAACACGTTTAGAGAAACAAGGCACTGTAGTAAACATTAAAGAGTTAAACAAACCTATTAACAGTTTCCAAGCAGTGTTCGGAGATGATATATCTATATCAGCCTTTAGGGCATTAACATCATATGGTGTTGGTGTTAACCAAAAAGGTCCAGGCGAATATGCCTTGGCATGTTTAAGTAATCAGATTAGCCTTGCAGTAGGTGAAGGTGACTTGGAGATCAAAGGCATAGGCAAAGTAGAACTTAAAGCGGCTACTAGTAGCACAGGCGGAAGAATTGGTTACGGAGGCGGAAGTCAAAAGGCTAAGAGAGCAGTTATCGACAAGTACGCAGAATACATTCCAACTATTATGTCATCCATTGGCGGACAAGGTGGAAGTTTAGGTTGGACTAAATTTATAAACGGTTTGAACGTAGACTTACCAGCAACTGATGTAAATAATCAGAAAGTAAGAAAAGCAATAGCACAGGAACTATTCACAATGGATATGGAAGGCTATGCTGGCCCACTATGTGATGCTATAGCAACGCAGACAGATATAATCCAACTTGAAAATGTTTACTTAACACAAAACTTCTTATGGTATAAGGACAGAGATGATTTCGACGGACTATTGCTAATAAGTATACCTAATATGAAAACTGCAATGATTAAGAATGAAAAAGATTTGATTGCATTTAGACGTAGCGGACATTCAATGTCAACGTCAATTAGTATTATACCAACACAAGCAGGCGCTGGTAGAGAGCAATGGGCTCAGTTAAGTCTTAACAAAGGTGTACTATAGTGAGAACAACAGACTTTACAAGTTGCCCTAGAACAAAAGCAAAGACTTGCGAGTGCAGTAGTTTAAATGCTATACAAGAAGCACAAGAAGTAATCAAAGCAGTAGTGCAACTAGAACACACTGAAGGAGACATCAGTGGTGCAATAGTTATGAAGCAAGAACCTGACAGCCCTACTATTATACGAGGTATAATAAAAGGACTTACACCAGGCAAGCACGGATTCCATGTACATGAATTTGGAGACCTTAGTAAAGGTTGTGAAAGTGCTGGCGGTCATTACAATCCAGAAGGTGTTGACCACGGTGGTTTATCAGACGGACATGTAGGCGATTTAGGAAACATAGTTGCTAATGACGAAGGCATAGCAAGATTTAAAATTGTTGCTAGACGTATTGACCTAAGTGGCGACAGAAGTATTGTTGGTAGAGCAATAGTTATACATGCTGATGAAGATGATGTAGGCACAGGCGGAGACGAAGAAAGCCTTAAGACAGGTAACGCAGGTGATAGATTAGCATGTGGAGTTATACGTTTAAGGAAAAGTATAGAAGAAAATTATACTAGACCAGTATACGAGAAAACTTTTGATAGAAGTCAATTACCACAAATTAAGAGAGAACATTTAGTAGGCTCAGAGTTCAAGTACAAAGAAGGAACAATGAGCATAGACAAAATTAAACCTGTACAGACTCAGCGTGTAGCCGGATTAGCAAAGAAGTCTCAGGATGTATTTTTAAATAACGAAGACAAACCGTTTATAGTAGATAAGAACGGATACCTTATTAACGGACATCATAGATTTGATGCCGCTAATGTGTTAGGCATTAAGAAAGTAAAAACTATTATGGTAGATGCAGACATTGAAGACGTAATGAAAGCATTTGATCACACTACAAGTGACAGGGCAGTAATGGCAGAAAATTACTTTAAGAATCTGTTAGAAACAAAAATGAATAAGCCACAGTTTGATGTGGAATGGGATGAAGCAGAACGCTATCCATTCTTAGACAAATTGGGCAAAGACGGTTGGATAGAATTAGCACAGACTGGTAAAGTTGCTAATGTAAATAGTAATATTGTAAAGAAGATAGGCAACACTGGCGCAGATGGATCAGAGACACTTGCAGATTTAGAACCTGAAAAAGTTGAAAGATTGAAAAAAGCAATGAAGTCAGGTACAATAGAAATGCCTATTGTGATGAAAATGCCAAACGGTAAATTAGAACTTATAGCAGGCAACACACGACTTATAGGACTTATTAGTACAGAAGGCAAAGCAAAAGTTTGGTATATAGACGCAAGTAAATTAGACGAAAACTTTGCTGACGGTAAAAAAAAGGGCAAAAGTAAGCCTGGTAGAGTAAAAAAAGCAGGTGCTAGTTGCGATGGCTCTGTAACAAGCCTACGCAAAAAAGCAAAAAACAGCAGTGGAGAGAAGTCGAAAATGTACCACTGGTGTGCCAACATGAAGTCCGGTAAGAAAAAGAAATAGTTAAATACTGCTATGCTTATAGCGGACATCTACAATCCATTTAAACAATTTATGCAAGACTGTGGTCTTGATGTATCTCATGTACCAGCAACTTCACGTGAATCTATATTTGCAATGAACGAATGTTTTAATTGGACACACCCTAATCATAAAGATCAACCTGTTTACTTAATGGAACCTGTATTGTATGTGATTAGTCTAGATGGATTTGATTCCAATGTAATTTTTAACACATGGCAACAATACAACACTGAGCATTTACTAATACCTAAGTTCATTACAAACAATCCACATGCAATAGTTCTGTTTGAAAACGGTGCAGAAGGTCATTGTGATAAGGACATATTCGAGTTTATCCACCAGGTTACACAGTCGTACAAGCTCACTACAGTGTTTTACGGTAATAGTTGCGTCAATATAGCAGATATATTTAAAACGTTTAATTACGACACATTTGATGTGCTGTACACTAGGAATTATAAAGAAGATACTATGCTTGAGTTAGAAATCACTGATGAATTTGATTTCAGCACACCTAAAACACATTTATTTAATTGCTTAAACAATGCACCAAAGCCACACAGAGCATTATTATTAGGAGCATTTATAAAGCACAGTTTACAAGATAATATACTAAGCAGTCCAGATGTGCCTTTTGAGAAAATTACAGCAAACACAATGGAATACTTTAGTAAGAATCTTACTAGCATCGCTGATATACAAAAAGGCGTTAATTATTTAGAAGCATTGTCGCAAAATTACCCTATTAAGTTTGATGACAGAGATGACGACATTGTTCATATGAGAACTATGAGTAATAGTAGTACGTTTTATGCTAATATGTTTGACTGCGACATACAATTAATAACAGAATCCACTGTAGGTAATTGTTTGTACTTTACTGAAAAAGTTTTTAAGCCTATAATACAAAAGCAACCGTTTATATTGCTCGGCCCAAACCGTATGAATCAACATTTACAACAAATGGGATATAAAACATACGACCATTTATTTGACAATATGCAATTATATGACACTGAAACAAATATTATACACAAAATTGATATGTTGGTGGATAATTTAGAAATATTACAAATGAAAAAGGACAACCCTGCTATGTGGCAAGACGTAGTTGAGCAAAGTATTGAATGTGCTGAACATAATTATAACATATTTCAAGACAATTGTGCATTTATTTTAGAAAATATCAGAAAGGATACAAGTGACTGGCTAAAAGTGTATACAGATTTCTCCAAAATATTCTAAAGAAAGATAAATAACAGTATGAAGATTTCAGATATTATAATTAATGAAACAGCATCAGTTGGAGGCATGAGCGCCGGCGCAGTTGCAACAGTAATAAAGCCAATTGCCAATGACGCACAGCGTATAGCCCAACGTCCAAAGAAGCCCAAGAAAACTAAGTGGGCTCATAAGAAGCCAGGCCCTAAGACTAAAAAAGAATCTACACTAATTAAGAGATAGTATGAGAATTTTAGCATCTAAGAATGGACCCACCGTAGTAAGTTCGAAAGAATTTCACTTCTTTGACAAATTATCACATGAAAAAGGTATATACGAGTATGAGCTTAATGAAAATGAGTTATATACAGCCCAACAATTAAGACAACGTGGATTAGTGTTAAGAGTAAATGATAATGGCAAAGCAAAATACAAAGCAGTCGCACAAAAAAACGACTAACATAGACAAAAAACAAGTTGCTAAGAAGTTGGAAACAGCAACTAAAAATGTCTTGGCTAAAGGTTTGTACTTCTCTGTGAAAACAAAAGAAGGATTGTTTGACATTATTAATGCTACTAACAAAAAAATAGTATGTAAAGATGTTTATTTGCCGGAAACAGCAAGAACAATAGTAACAATACTGAAGTCTACTCCCACAAGGAAACTTAATCCCACAATACACCTAATTAACTCTGCTATTTACAAGTATCAAGATGAGGTAGCAAAGCATTACAACGACTTAGTGTTTTATAGACACACTATGCGTACTACTAAAGATAGCGAAAAATTCTACGTTGTAGAGAGTAGAGCAGACATGTCCATGATGCATTTACGTCATTGTAAAGAACATTTACATTCTCACATACATAGTTCTTACTAACGGCTTATTTTTTTATACTGTTTTTATAAGTTTTTGATAAATACAAATAACAAATTAACTTTTATCGGGAAAGAACATGAAAATAACAAATTTTAACCAAACGCCTCAGAAAAGGATTAGAGAAATTAATTCATATCTGAAAGAGGCTCATGGTGTGCAAGTAAAAGGTTTGCACAGCAAAGGCAAACTTGAAAGCATTAAAGAAAAAGCAGAGCAAACGCTCGTTAGATTACGAAACACAAATCGTAAGTTTAACTTAGATCCAGAATACGCAAAGTTTTTAGGCGTTAGAGATGTTATTGACGTGATGATTAACGAAGGCGTATACGCTGAAAGTCCTGCAATGCAAGAAATGAAATCAGGCATTGTATCCGAAGTTAAGGCTTTAATGGACGGCGGTTACACAATGGACGAAGCAAGTAAAGAATGTATGAACAAATTCCGTAAAGACTCCCGATATGCACATGACGATGAATTTGTTTTACCGATCGTACTTAAAGCGGCTAAAGATTACATGGAAGCATGTAGCTCAATGAGTGAAGAAGTTGCTGAAGCATTTCCTGAGACAGATATTAATGAATACTTGTTCCAAGAGATGGCTAAAGAAGTTGGAATGGAAATAGACAACGTTGATGCATTAAAGGCAATTGAAGAAAAATTAAATATGTTTGCAGAAGTAAGTGGCAAGAGCAGAGACTCAGTTGTTGGCTTCTTAAACGGTTTAGAAGAAGATGCAGTTGCAAACGGTATTCAAATGTTTGGTAAAAAAGTTGCAGAACAAAACAAATTTACTGGCGCTAGAAAAGACGCTATTGCACAAGGTAAAGACTCTTTTGAAGTTGATGGTGAATCATTTACAGTAACTGGCGATACAAAAGACGAAAAGAAACAAGCAAAAGAAAGCATGTTTGACGATATCATTGATGAAATGATTAATGAAGAAGTAGAAGTAGAACAAGCAGAAGTTGTTATGGCACTTAGAGCCTTAGCAGACGATGTACAAGAACATGTTGAAAGAGTTGGCAGAATGATTAATGAAGATCTTCCTGCTATATTAGATCAAATGAAATCAGAGTTTGGTGCAGAACAGGCTGTTCAAATGAAGCAGACAATGGAACAAACTTTGACAGCAGTACTAGACAGTAACAAAGCAGGTAAAGATGGACTTGACGGAGTTATTGCTGGATTAACTGGTTCAGGTGACGGAAGCATGTTAGGTGCTGAGCCTGGAATGGAGCCTGGATTAGGTGGTGAAGAAGAACCTGCATTAGGCGGTGAAGAAGAACCTGCAATGGACAATGTACCTGCCGCGGCTGGCCCAGAAGAAGAGCCACTAGGTAGAGCACCAGTAGAGCTTTAAATGAAAATTAACGAAGTATTACTCTTCGAACTATACTTTGATGACTTACAACTTGCTATAAGCGACAGAATAGCACAGCAAGTTGGGTCCGACGTTAGTGAGATATCGACGGAAGAATTCCGTAAGAGCCTCGCAGATGACGGATTTTTGATGAGCACGGATGAACTCGTCAAAGCACTTAACGACATGGATGTCGTTAGCAGTGCTGATGAAAACAGCATTGTTCCCAAAGGCAAAATACCAAACGACACAGTTGACCCAGACGCAGAACAAGACGATGCGGTTGACGTAGGTGCTATGGCAAACGACCAAGCACTCGGTGACGTAAAAACTGACCTCCCACAATAAACAATAACTAAATACTTGCATGGAAATCCAGAACTTGATGGAAGGCATTGTGAGTCGTGCCACAGTCTATGAAAGGCATGTAGTACATAAAGAGTTTTTCACTGACATCTCAAATACAATAGAATATACACTTAATAGTCTCTGGCATAGAGAACAAGAATTAAGTGAGTTTACTGATGGGTTTAATTTAGCAGTTGGTTGTAGCCATACTTTTGGGATAGGTGTTAACAAGCCTTGGCCCTCATATTTTGAAAACACATATAATGCAGGAGTACCTGGAGCAACTATTCACGATATGATAGATATTGCATTTGCAATATATAAAGAAAAACAATACAGTAAGTTAATGTTGTTTGCACCACATGGAGAAAGGCTTATAGTTTTTAAAGACGGTAAACAAGAAGCACTTATGCCTTACAGTAAAAGTTTTAACGATTTTAAAAACATTGACATAGATACGAAAATGTACTATAATAGTAGGTCAGTTAATCATTTATTAACATTTTGCGAGATCAACAATATTGAATTGCAACTTGTTAATTATAACAGTATAAGATTTTTAAAAGAACATAAGGATTTAATAGTAGACAAAGCCGCTGATGATGTACATTACGGCGAACAAACACACAACAACTTTGCAGGATTATTTGATGTTAATAGACAAGATACAATATAAAAAATTAGAAAGAGTTACCACTGCCGAAGGTAGGAAATATGTCGGTGATGATAATGTACCAGTACCAAGTGTAACTACGGTACTAGACAAGACTTCAGACAAAACAGCCTTAATAGCCTGGCGTAAACGTGTAGGCGATGCTGAAGCAAATCGTGTCAGTAAAGAAAGTGCTGGTTTAGGTACAAAGGTACATAATGCGTTAGAAAAATATATCCTCAGTGAAGATTACGAAATCAAAGGAAATAACTTTGTAAGTATACTTGCAAGGGATATGACTAATCTAATGATTAATGAGGGCTTTGGCAATGTTGATGAAGTATGGGGCACTGAGGTTGGCTTAATTGCACCTGGTCTTTATGCTGGAACAACTGATTGTGTAGGAATACATGATGGCGAAGAAGCAATTATTGACTTCAAGACTAGCAAGAAAATTAAAAAAGAAGAATGGATCCAGGACTACTACTTACAATGTTGTGCTTATGCGTTAGCACACAATGAGATGTACGGCACTAATATTAGAAAATGTGTTATACTTATGGTTAGTAGAGATGTTGCTTTCAAGCAATATGTAATACAAGGTGACCAGTTCGACGAGTATTGCGACAAGTGGGCTGAACGACTGTCGGAATACTATGCATCACTATGAAGCAAGTAGTCTTAGTACAACATGCAGTAGGCGAAATTAGTGTAGACAACTTTGCTGTTGTCGACATGGAACTTCCAGAATTACAAGACGGTGAATACTTAGTAAAGAATATTTACTGCGGCACAGATCCCTACATGCGTATTTCGATGAATCCAGGAGAAGTGTTTCCTAACTATCCAATGGTAACATTGAATGAAGGCATACCAGGTGAGTCTGTAGGCGAAGTTATTGAAAGTAAAAATTTAGACTTTCCAGTCGGTACTCACATGTGGCACAAAAAGGGATGGCGTACACATGCAATAGGTAACAGTGATACAGAGCATTTTGTTATACCCGCCAATATTGATCTAAAAAAATACTTAACATTTTATAGTTTAGTAGGAAGAACAGCATACTATTCCTTAACTAAAGTATTAGACGTAGGCTATAATAACGTATTGGGTGTTAGCGGTGCAACCGGCGGCGTTGGTAATATGGTAGTGCAGTTTGCTACACTCATGGGAGTCAGAACATACGGATTGACTAGTACACAAGAAAAAGCAGACTTAGTAGACCAACTGGGCGGAAAGGGTATAGTTATACCTCGTAAAACTTCTGTACTAAAAATACAAAAAATTATACAAGAACAATGTGAACCTTTTGATGCTTATCATGAGAATGTTGGCAACAACTATTTCTTTGGTGCATTACAAAATATGTCCTACAGTGGTATAATGTCCTATTGTGGAGTTATGTCGTTGTATCAAGATTTAGCACCAGGCGGCGGCCCTAACTTATTTGCTTTAACAGTAAAAGACGTAACCATTAGAGGTTGCAATATGACAAAGGATCTAG
>Ga0208973_1000934_pt1 | contig 13748 bp, 14 predicted proteins | sample AOAMet_66_BLW_10_2_FD_188233 | JGI IMG/M metagenome (GOLD analysis project Ga0208973, IMG submission 188233) | Ammonia-oxidizing marine microbial communities from Monterey Bay, California, USA - CAN11_66_BLW_10 (SPAdes) | ecosystem: Environmental > Aquatic > Marine > Intertidal zone | place...
AGAATCAACTTCGTCCTTGATTTTAATTAATGCGTCTAAAACCATCGGACCGCATTTGTCTAAGTCAAGGGTATAGCTATCAATTCTTGGATTATCATCATCATCAGGTGACCATCTATATACGTTAACTTTTCTTGTATTGTTAGATTCGTAATCCAAAGGGTAATCTATACCTTTAGTTATTTTTGAGTTTTTAGGCAATGAAAATTCAGCCAATTTCGTCTCCTTAGATTTAATATACTCTTGTAGCTGGTGGTATGGACTGAACTTCATTAGTAAGAGTGTTTTGGTGAACGTCTCTATAATCTAATTTAGTTTTCATCTTATCATTTAACCACATAATAGTGTGCTTCATCCAATTTTTATCGTCTCTTTCAGGAAAGTCCTCGTGAGAGTGAGCGCCTCTAGATTCTTTTCTTTGATCAGCAGATTTAATTGTTACAATTGCTTGTTGCATTAGGTTTTCTAATTCTAATGCCTCAACTAAATCAGTGTTAAATATTAATGATCTATCTTTAATAGAAATTGAATCCATGCCTTTAGTTACTGTGTCTATCTTTTTGACGCCTTCAGTCATTGACTCATTAGATCTAAAAACAGCTGCATGTTTTTGCATAATATTTTGCATAGAATTCCTAACTTCGCCTACAGCGGTATCACCAGAAGCGTGCCTCATTCTATCTAATCTTGCTATAATTTTATCAGTAACGTTTGATGGTAATGGAGAATGCGAACTACCTTTTTCAACTGTTTTTAAAGCTCTTTGAGCAGCCGCTCTTCCAAAAACAACAATATCTAATAATGAGTTGGTACCTAATCTATTTGCTCCATGAACAGACACACAGGCAGCTTCTCCTATAGCCATTAAACCAGAAACAACAGAATTTTGATCTTTACCTTTTCGTGTAACAACCTCTCCATGATAATTTGTTGGAATACCACCCATGTTGTAATGTACTGTAGGCAGAACAGGAATTGGCTCTTTAGTTACATCAACACCGCAGAATATTTTAGCTGTTTCACTTATTCCCGGTAATCTCATATGTAATGTTGCGGGATCAATATGCTCAAGATGCATAAATATATGATCTTTGTTTGGTCCTACACCTCTACCTTCGTTAATTTCTATTGTCATTGAACGTGAAACCACATCCCTACTTGCTAAATCTTTTGCAGTAGGAGCATATCTTTCCATAAATCTCTCACCTTCAGAATTAGTTAGATAACCACCTTCACCTCTTGATCCTTCTGTTATTAAAACGCCTGCTCCATAAACACCTGTAGGATGAAATTGAACAAATTCCATATCTTGAAGGGGTAAACCAGCTCTTAATACCATTGCATTTCCATCACCAGTACATGTGTGAGCAGATGTACAAGAAAAATAAACTCTACCATACCCACCTGTTGCAAGAACAGTTTGATGCCCCCTAAATCTATGTAATTTTCCATCTTCCATACAAAGAGCTAACACACCTTTACAAGAACCATTTTCATCCATAAGTAAATCTAAAGCTATGTATTCAACAAAAAACTCCGCTTGATGTTTAAGGCATTGCTGATAAAGAGTATGAAGTATTGCGTGCCCCGTTCTGTCAGCTGCAGCACATGCTCTACGAGCCATGCTTTTACCGTAATCTAACGTATGACCTCCAAAGGGTCTTTGATAAACTTTACCATCTTCTGTCCTAGAGAAAGGAACTCCAAAATTTTCTAACTCCGTAATTGAAGGTATTGCATTTTTACACATATATTCAATTGCATCTTGATCGCCTAACCAATCGGAACCTTTAACGGTGTCATACATATGATACTGCCAGCTATCATTCTCACCCATATTATTTAATGCAGCACCAATTCCACCTTGAGCTGCCACTGTATGACTTCGAGTTGGAAAAACTTTAGTAATACAAGCAGTTTTCAAACCACCAGAAACCATTCCCAGAGTTGCTCTTAATCCAGCTCCTCCAGCTCCAACAACAACAACATCATGTTCATGGTCTATAATTTCATAATCAGACATATATTTCTCTTTCTTTTCCTACAAAAATATCTTTAAAACACATAGAATCGATAAAACACCTAATAATATTGATAATAATTTTATCAGCATAATTGATAAAACTTTTAATCCTTCAGAATGGACATAGTCTTCTATTACGACTTGCAAACCAAGAGAAGCATGAAAAAATAATGTTCCAATTAAAAGAATTAATCCTGTTGCGTTGAAAGGATTTTGTATCCATAAAACACCTTCATCGTAACTGCCTAAAATTGTTATTAGTAATGAAGGAATAAACCAAAGTAAAAGAGGTATCATACCTATTGCGGTTATCCTTTGAATTTTCCAGTGACCTACTCCATGTTTAGCTGAACCTAAACCTTGAACTTTACCTAAATCACTTCTCATTACATTATTATTCATGACTATTACTTTTTAAAAATAAACAAAATATAGAGTTAAAGTTGTCAAAATAATAGCGTTCAAAACTACTATTGATCCAGATATATAAACACTCTTTAACTCAAAACCAAGCCCGACATCCCAAAATAAATGACGTATACCATTTGAGAAGTGATAAAATAGTGCAAAAACAAATCCAAAAATAATTATCTGAACAAACCAGTTATCTACAATTGACATAAAATAAGAGTAACTCTCAATACCCATACTTAAGGACACTATCCAAGCAACTATTATGAAACTTCCTATCGACAGAGATATTCCTGTTAGTCTATGAAAAATAGATAATATAGATGTTATTTGAGGTTTATAAATCTGTAGGTGAGGGGATAAAGGTCTTGGTCTATTCATTTTTAATCTTTTTAGAATTGTTTAAGTTAGCATTAATTAATTAATTAATTAATAAATAACAAATTTAACAGAAAGTGCAAATTTTAAAACTGGAACTAATTAAAGTTTATTAAATATTATAATTAATATTGAAATAGCTAATAAAATTATTCCTATAAATTCAGTACTTTTTATTTTTTCTTTAAATATTAGTATTGATATAAGGATTGAAAAAATTAATTCAACCTGCCCAACAGCTCTTACTTCAGCAGCTGTGGCAAGGCCAAAGGCTAAAAACCATCCAAAGGTAGCTCCAGTTCCACATATTCCTGCAGGTAAACTTGGTCTCCAGTATTTAAAAACAGCAAAAAATTGATCTTTTTTAAAATAAAATAGGTATAAACCTACAAATATTGTCTGAAAAATAATAGCTATTACAGATATAAAAATTGACTTGTCTAAGATAGGAGCGTCAACAGATATGATTGCCATTCTAAAAGTAACTACTGATGCGGCCAAAAGTAACCCGGATAAAAGCCCAACAATAGTTGACATCGACATCATTGAAGAAAATAAAATTTTTAAAGTTCCTAATATAGTCTCCTCTTTTTTTGCAAAAGACAAAAATAAGACAGATATAACACCAAGACAAATCCCAAAAATAAGTGGATATGAAAAAGCAACTTCTAAAATTATTACTTCTAGCAAGGCTATCAATACTACCTCAGTTTTAGAAAATCCAATACCTGTAGCAAAACTCTTATGAGAAAAAACTTTCATAAGGACATAGGTAAAAAGAACTTGAAATATTGACCCTAACAAGCAAAGAGTTAGAGAATAATTTGATAGGTTTGGAATTGAATTTCCAGGAATATTAATCCAAACAATCCAAATAAACATTGTAAATGGTAAAGCATAACAAAACCTGATGTAAGCCGCACCATAGTCACCTAATTGAAGTATCATATTTTTTTGAAACGCAGATCTTGCTGTTTGGCAAGCCGCAGCAAAAACAGCCGCTATAATCCAAACTATATCCACTAATTCAATAAAACTAAACTTTGAATTTTGAAAATCAAAGTTTAGTTCCTTTTAAGTTTTTACTGGCTAAAAGTTCGGCTATTTGCACTGTGTTCAATGCAGCGCCTTTCCTTAGATTGTCTCCTACACACCAAAAAGCAATACCATTTTTAACTGATGGGTCTTTTCTTATTCTGCTAACGAACACATCATCTTCACCTGCGGCTTCATCAGGAGTGACATATCCTTCATCTGCTCTATGATCTATGACAGTTATACCTTCAGCTTCTCTCAGTAACTCTCTTACTTCTTTTTCATTAATGTCATTTTCACACTCAACAAATACAGCTTCACTGTGACCAATGAAAACAGGAACCCTTACACAATGAGCAACTACATTGATATTAGGATCTAAAATTTTCTTCGTTTCCACTTTCATTTTCCATTCTTCTTTTGTGAACCCATCATCCATGAAAACATCAATATGAGGAATAACATTGAATGCTATTTTCTTAGTAAACTGCTCAGGTTTAGCTTGGTCGTGAACAAACACACCTTTAGTTTGATTAAAGAGTTCATCCATTGCAGGTTTTCCAGCACCCGAAACAGCTTGGTAAGTTGAAACAACTACCCTTGATATTTTAAATTGGTCGTGAATGGGTTTTAAAGCAACAACCAACTGAATTGTTGAACAATTAGGATTAGCAATAATATTTTTTTTTACAAACCCGTCTATATCTTTTGGGTTAACCTCAGGAACAATTAAGGGAACCTCGTCATCCATTCTAAAATAGGAGGAGTTATCGATGACTATACAACCTTTTTTTCCTGCAATTGGTCCGAATTTTTTTGCAATTTCTGAGCCAGCAGAAAAAAGCGCAATGTCTACATCTTCAAAGTTAAAATCATCGACTGGTTTAATTTTTAAAACTTTACTGTCTCCAAAGGACACTTCTTTACCAATAGAAGATTTAGAAGCTAAAGCATAAATATTATTAATAGGAAAATTTCTTTCAGATAAAGTTTGAAGCATCTCTCTTCCAACTGCACCTGTAGCACCAACTACTGCAATGTTATAAGTCATCTAATTTGTTAATTCCTCTAATTTATGCAAAATAATATCCATCATACCTTTTGTTCCAACTTTTTCTCTTCCCTGAGCCATTATGTCTGGGGTTCGAGGACCAGCCTCAAGAGCAAGTGAAACTGCTTTATCTATCAAATCTGCTTCGTCTTTCATTTCAAATGAGTAACGCAGCATCATAGAGAGACTTAATAATTCTGCTAAAGGATTGGCTAACCCTTTTCCTGCTATGTCAGGAGCTGAACCGTGAACAGGTTCATACATTGCAAATCTTTTTCCTGTGTTTTTATCAACCGAGCCTAAACTAGCTGATGGAAGCATTCCTAAAGATCCGGTCAACATCGCAGCACAATCTGATAAAATGTCTCCAAATAGATTATCCGTAACTATAACGTCAAACTGTTTAGGATCTCTTACAAGCTGCATAGCACAATTATCAGCATACATGTGATGCATATCTATCCCATTGCCTTCATTTATGTGAAGGTTTGTCATTACTTCTCTCCACAAAACCCCAGACATCATTACATTAGCTTTTTCAACTGAAGTAACTTTTCCACTTCTTGCTTTTGCAAGATCAAAAGCTACTCTTCCAATTCTTTCTATTTCTGGAGTTGTGTATAAATTAGTATCATACCCTTTTTTAACTTTAGTGCTAACTTCTTCAATACCACGTGGTTCCGCAAAATAGATGCCACCTGTTAGTTCTCTTAATATCAATATATCTAACCCCGATATTATGTCAGGCTTAAGAGAAGAAGCATCCACTAAAGCAGGAAAAACCATTGCTGGTCTAAGATTTGCGAACAAGTCCATTTCTTTTCTTAATCTTAACAAACCATTTTCAGGTCTTTTATCAAAATCAACACCGTCGTATTTAGGCCCACCTACGGCTCCAAATAATACTGCATCCGCTTCAATAGTATCCGCTAATGTCTCATCAGTAAGGGGAGTTCCATATTTATCGTAAGAGGCTCCCCCAACTAAACCTTCTTTTACATTAAAAGTAATACTTTTATTTTTGGCTAACCATTCAACTACCCTAAGTGTTTCATTAACAACTTCAGGACCAACTCCATCTCCAGGCAAAACCATTAATGTTCTATTTGATGACATTTCATTCCTAACTCTAAAATTAAGTTACAGCCAAGGACGCTCTGAAGACATTTTAGATTCAAAAGACTGTATCTCTTCAGATTTTTCCATAGTTATACCTATGTCGTCCAAACCTTCTAAAAGACATTTTTTTCTAAATGGATCAATTTCAAATTTTATAACAGATCCATTTGGTCTCCTTATTTCTTGAGAAGGAAGATCTATTTCAAGCTCTGGATTTTCTTTGTCTTTGGCGTCAGCCATTAAAGCTTCTCTCTGATCAGCTGTTACTTTAATTGGTAAAAGACCATTTTTAAAAGAATTATTATAAAAAATATCAGCAAAAGAAGTTGAGATTATACATTTAATACCAAAGTCTGACAAAGCCCAGGGAGCATGCTCTCTACTTGAACCACAACCAAAATTATCTCCAGCTACAATAATATTACTAGAGCGATAAGGGCCTTCATTTAGAACAAAGTCTTCTTTTTCAGATCCATCATCATTAAATCTCATTTCATCAAAAAGATGTTTTCCTAAACCAGTCCTTTTAATAGTTTTTAAAAACTGTTTAGGTATAATTTTATCAGTATCAATATTTATAAAGTTAAACGGAGCAGCAACTCCCTTAAGATTGACGAATTTTTCCATATTCTATCCTTGTTGCAAAAACTAGATTATTGAACCAGCGTCTGTTAGCTTTCCAGTGATAGCTGAAGCTGCAGCAATTTCAGGGCTTACTAAATGTGTTCTGCCCCCTTTACCTTGCCTACCTTCAAAATTTCTATTTGACGTACTTGCACATCTTTCGCCAGGTTGAAGTTTGTCCTCATTCATAGCTAAACACATAGAGCAGCCAGGTTCTCTCCACTCAAAACCTGCTTCAGTAAACATTACATTTAAACCTTCTTCTTCAGCCTGAGTTTTAACAAGGCCTGAACCAGGAACAATCATAGCTCTAATGCCTTCTTTTACCTTTTTACCTTTGATGACTTCTGCAGCCGATCTTAAATCTTCTATTCTAGAGTTAGTGCAAGAGCCAATAAACACAGTATTAATTTCAACGTCAGAAATTTTTTGGCCACCCTTTAAACCCATATACTCTAAAGACCGTTCAATCTTCTGACGAATATCATCATCATTTATTTTTGATGGATCGGGAATATAGCCATCTATTGAGACAACATCTTCTGGACTAGTGCCCCAAGTCACTGTTGGCTTAATTTTACTTGCGTCAATCGTTACTTTCTTATCATAAAAAGCATTGTCGTCAGATGGCAGTGACTTCCACCACTGCATAGCTAAATCCCAATCATTTCCTTTTGGTGACATCGGCTTGTCAGCTAAATAATCAAAAGTTACCTGATCTGGTGCAATCATGCCTGCTCTAGCTCCAGCTTCTATGGACATATTACAAACTGTCATTCGACCCTCCATAGATAATTTTTTTATAGCTTCACCTGAGTATTCTATGACATGACCAGTTCCACCGGCTGTTCCAATTTTACCTATAATAGCGAGTACTAAGTCTTTTGCTGAGACACCTGTTTGAAGTTCACCTTCAATGTTTATGAGCATATTTTGAGCTGGCTTTTGTATTAAAGTTTGTGTTGCCAATACATGTTCAACTTCAGACGTACCGATTCCAAAAGCAAGAGCTCCAAAGGCACCATGTGTAGCTGTATGACTGTCTCCACAAACTATTGTCATTCCAGGTTGTGTGAAGCCCTGTTCAGGACCTATAACATGGACAATTCCTTGCCTTTCATCCATCATATTAAAATATGGTATTCCAAAATCTTTTACATTTTGATCTAAGGCTTCAACTTGAATTCTTGATTCTTCTTCGTCAATACCTAAAGCCCTATCAGTAGTTGGAACATTGTGATCAGCAACTGCTAATGTTCTATTCGGAGAATTTACTGTCCTACCTGATATTCTCAAACCCTCAAAAGCTTGAGGGCTTGTCACCTCATGAACCAAATGTCTATCTATATATATTAAAGATGCACCATCTTCTTGAGTATTTATAAGATGATAATCCCAAATTTTATCAAAGAGTGTCCTGGGTTTCATTTCAAGTCTCCTTATAACTAGGAAAGCAAAGTATAAAAGTTAAGAAAGTTAATTAAAGTTAATCAACATTAACTTTTTGAAACAGTGTCTTCATTAATTTTTTTGTCTGTTACTTTAGATTTAACTTCTTTTTTTGATACTTGAATTTTCTCAACAATACGAGCTGATTTACCTCTTCTGTCTCTAAGGTAATATAATTTAGCTCTTCTAACTTTTCCTCTTTTAAGTACTGTAATTCCAGCGATTTTAGGAGAAAAAATTGGAAATATTCTTTCCACACCTTCACCATAAGAAATTTTTCTTACGGTAAAATTTTCATTCAGGCCGCCACCACTTCGAGCAATACAAAGGCCTTCGAATGCCTGTACTCTTTCTTTGTCGCCTTCGACTATTTTAACATCAACTTTTAGAGTGTCTCCTGCACCAAATTCTGGTAAAATTCTCTCTGCAGAGATCTTTTCCATTTGATCTTTTTCAATCTTATCAATAACATTCATTTTATTACCCTTTCGTGGTTTATACACATAACAAATTAATAATTTATTTGCTACTTAAGATTTTATATATTTTGACCATAAATCTGGTCTTTTTAATTTTGTTATCTTTTCTGACATTTTAATTTTCCATATTTCTATTTTTTTATGGTCCCCAGATAGTAAAACCTCTGGAACTTCTATCCCATTCCATACTCTTGGCTGAGTGTATAATGGATATTCTAACAGATCACTTTCAAAACTCTCTTCTACTAAACCTTGTGAGTTTCCAATAACATTTGGAAGAAGTCTAATCGTGGCGTCCATAATTAGCTGTGCGCCAATTTCACCACCTGATAAAACATAATCACCAACACTTACTTCTTGTATATCATTATGAGTTAAAAATCTTTCATCAACTCCTTCATATCTCCCGCAAATAAAAACAACACCTTTTTCTTTAGACAAATCCTTTGCAAAACTTTGATCAAATTTACGACCTCTTGGTGACAAATAAATTCTAGGCCCATTATGATCAACAACTGATTTTAATGCCCTGTCTAGAACCTCTGGTTTAAGAACCATTCCATGACCTCCACCAAATGGCACATCGTCAACTTTGCCATTTTTGTCATTTGAAAAGTCCCTAATATTAATTGTATTTAAATACCAAAGATTATTTACTAAAGCTTTGCCTGCAATGGAAAAAGCCAAAGTCCCAGGGAACATCTCTGGAAACAATGATAAGACTGTAGCATTCCACACACTAAACTCCTTGTTTTAATCATTTAAAAAACTTAAATCTAAATTTAAAATTACCTCTTTTTCTTTATACTTGATTTCATTTAAGAACCGTTTACTTGCAGGTAAATAAAACATTTTATTATCCTTATTTACTTCAAGTAATAAACCTCCACCAAAATCATTCAAAGATACAATTAAACCAAAACTTTCTCTGTTGGTATTATAGACTTTGAAGCTAACTAAATCTCTATGATAAAACTCGTCATCAGATAATTTAGGAAGGCTTTCTCGCTTAATAAATAATTTCGAATTTCTAAAATTTTCTGCATCGTTTCTTGTTTTAACATTTTCAATTTTACAAATAAGATTTTGCTTCACCTTTCTAACAAGTTTTAACTTAATTGGATTAATATTGTTTTCTATAAATATTTCTTCATAAGTGAATATGTTTTCTGGTTTCTCGGCGTAGCTTTTAACTTTAACTTCTCCTTTTATACCATGAACACCAACAAAACATCCAATTTCGATTAAGTTACTATTTGACAAAGTATACCTATTATTTTTTATCCTCTTCTTCTGCCGGTGCTTCTGCCGCCGGAGTCTCTTCTGCCGCTGGAGCTTCTGCTGCGGATGCTAATTTTTCAGCTGCTTCTGCTTCTCTTTCTAGCCTTTTTTTACCAGGAGCACTTTTAATAGGCTGATCTCTTATGACAGGAGCTTTTACTAGGCCGTCTGAAGACAGCATTTTAGCCACTCTTAATGTCGGTTGTGCTCCTTTAGAAATCCAATATTTAACTCTTTCAACATCTAACACAAATCTTTCAGCATGATCTTTAGGAACCATTGGGTTGTATGAACCTAACCTTTCAACGAATTTACCATCCCTTGGAGACAGTGCTTCTGCTACTACTATTTTGTAAAAAGGTCTCTTTTTAGTTCCACCTCTTGATAATCTTATTTTCAGTGCCATTTCTTTTCCTTATTTTAAGTTAATTAAATTTATCTTCTCTTTTTTGAAGGTTTTCCACCTAAACCAGGCAGACCCATTCCGCCAAATTTATTAGCCATATTTCCTAAATTTGGCATGTTACCACCCATCATTTTTTGCAATTGTGCCATCTTTTCGGGGTCCATTGCTGGCATCTGCCCATCGTTAGCAGGCGCATCTTGATTAGATCCACCTAAAGATGACATCATATTCTTTAAACCACCAAGACCACCCATTTTGCCCATTTTTTTCATCATACGAGCCATGTCTTGTTGTTGCTTTACTAGTCGATTTACATCTGAAACAACAGTTCCTGATCCTGAAGCAATTCTTTTTCTTCGGGATGCGTTTAACAACGCCACATTTATTCTTTCTTTCTTTGTCATTGAATAAATAATGGCTTCTTGTTTAGAAATAGCTTTGTCGTTAAAATTATTAGCAGCCATTTGTTTTTGAAGTTTGCCAATACCAGGTAACATTGACATTACTCCGCCTAAACCACCCATTTTTTTTAACTGCCCGATTTGTTTTAACATGTCATTCATATCAAAACTGCCTTGAGACATTCTTTTCATCATATGAGCAGCATCTTCTTCAGCGATTGTTTCAGCTGCTTTTTCAACTAAAGAAACAACATCTCCCATATCCAATATTCTGCCAGCAGCTCTGTCAGGATGAAAAGGTTCTAAACCTTCTAATTTTTCAGAAACACCCACAAATTTTATTGGGCAACCAGTAACTGATCTCATTGATAAAGCCGCACCACCTCTGGCATCACCATCAGTACGAGTTAATACAACACCAGAAATTTTGATTAATTCTGAAAAAGCCCTAGCTGTTTGGACAGCATCTTGACCAGTCATTGCATCGGCTATTAATAATGTCTCAGAAGGATTAGACAGTTTAAAAACTTCTTGAGCTTCAGACATCATAGCCGTATCTATAGTAGTTCTTCCTGCTGTATCAAGTATCAAAACGTCTATTGCTTGAACTTTAGAAGCTGCCATTGCTCTTTTAGTTATTTTTTCTGGACTTTCTCCATCAATTTCAGGCAACACAGAAACTTCAGCTTGTTCACCTAAAATTCTAAGTTGTTCTCTAGCAGCAGGTCTATAAATATCAAGTGACGCAAGCATTACCTTTTTTCTTTTCTTAGACTTTAAATGTAAAGCTAACTTACCTGCAGTCGTGGTTTTACCTGAGCCCTGGAGACCAACTAGCAATATAACAGCTGGTGGTGCATGATCAATTAAGAGTTCAGATTGATCAGAACCAAGAACTTCAATTAAGACATCATTAACAATTTTTATAACTTGCTGACCAGGGGTTACAGATCTTAAAACTTCTTCACCTACTGCCCTAACTCTTACTTTATCGATAAATTCTTTTACCACTGACAATGCCACATCAGCTTCTAGCAATGCTGATCGCACCTCTTTAAGTGCTTTATCAACATCACCTTCAGAGAGTGAACCTCTTTTGGTAAGGCCTTTAAAAACATTACCCAGTTTGTCTGTTAAATTCTCAAACATGTAAATTCCGTCTTAATCTCTAAGCAAAAATACGCCCGTGCTTGAAACTCAAGGACGCGCGTTAGAATAATTTTAAAATATAATATTGTTGTTAATTATATAAATCTTGTATCTAAGTCAAGTTTAAATAAAGTCCTATAATTCATCTAAACCTGCAATAGCACGAGAAAAAGAAGATGCATTAAAAGATTGTAAATCATCCAAACCTTCTCCAACGCCAACTGAATGTATAGGAATTTTAAATTTTTCTGCAAGAGAAACAACTACTCCACCTTTTGCGCTACCGTCTAACTTAGTAACAATGATACCGGTCAGACCTATAGCTTCATTAAAATTCTCAAGTTGTGAATGAGCATTTTGTCCAACTGTACCGTCAAGTACTACAACTTTTTGGTGCGGTGCATTTTCGTCTAATTTTGCTAATACTCTACAAGTTTTTGTTAGCTCTTCCATTAAATCTTTTTTATTTTGCAGTCTTCCAGCAGTATCTACTATTACAATGTCTACACTCTCCTTTTGTGCCTTTTGAAAAGCTTGAAATGCTACCGCCGCTGAATCTCCACCATCTACTCCAGAAACAACTTGTGCTCCAACTCTTTGACCCCAAGTTATTAATTGCTGCACAGCTGCAGCTCTAAATGTATCAGAAGCGGCTAGTATAACAGATTTATTTTGCAACCTAAACTGTTCTGCAATTTTAGCAGCAGTAGTAGTTTTACCTGATCCATTTACACCTGCTAAAAACAAAACATGGGGCTTAGCTGTAATATTATCAAAAAGGCTCAATTCACAAGGTAATAAAATTTCTTCAATTTCAGATGCAACAGTTTCAGTAATATCTTGCGGTGTGATTTCCTTTTTATCATTTAATTCAAATTTTTGGTCTTTAATTTTTTTTGTTATACGAGCTGATGCTTCAATACCTAAATCTGCTAATATCAGTTGATCTTCAATATCATCAAGCGTTAGCTGGTCAACAGTCTTTTTTCCTGTAACCGAAGCTAAAGCTCCTCCAACTTTGGATGCAGATTTACTTAATCCAGTTTTTAGTTTGTTAAACCAGTTTAGTGCCATATTTTATAATCTCGTAATAACATTATAAATTTTCATTGACGCAACCTACAAGACCTTCTGAGTCAAAATCTAAAATTTTAGTAGATACAATACTACTACATTCAACTATTTGATTTACCTTTATTTTAGAATAGTTAGGTGCATAACCTGCAGAATTTTTTTCTATGAGAACATCTTGTGTGGTTCCAACTTGAGTTTTAAAAAATTTTTGACGTTGTGTTTCAGCAACTATCCTTAAATCTTTAGCTCTTTTTTTTATGTCAGCACCAGATACCTTTGGCATTTTTGAAGCCGGCGTACCTTCTCTATCCGAATATGGGAAAACATGAACATACGTAATGTCAGCAGCCTTAATTAAATCAATACTTTTTTGATGTGCTTTGTCATCCTCAGTTGGAAATCCAGAAATAAAATCACCACCAAAAACAATGTCTGATCTTCTTCTTTTTACTTCTTTAACAAAATTAATTACATCCCTATTCAAATGACGTCTTTTCATTCTTTTCAAAATAAGATCGTCTCCATGTTGAATAGACAAATGAATATGTGGCATTAATCTCTCTTCATTTTCTATAGCTTCCATTAACTCAAAATCAACTTCAGCAGGATCAATTGAAGATAATCTTAATCGAGGTAAATGAGGTATGTTTTTTAAAATCTTTTTAACTAACAATCCTAAACTTGGTTTTCCAAAAATATCACCACCCCATGAGGTTAAATCTACACCTGTTAATACAACTTCTTTAACTCCATTTTTTAACAATGAATTTATTGAGTTTATAATATTTTGAGTAGAAACAGATCTGCTTGGACCTCTCCCATAGGGAATTATGCAAAAAGTGCATCTATGATCACAACCGTTTTGAAC
>Ga0208973_1000943_pt1 | contig 13647 bp, 6 predicted proteins | sample AOAMet_66_BLW_10_2_FD_188233 | JGI IMG/M metagenome (GOLD analysis project Ga0208973, IMG submission 188233) | Ammonia-oxidizing marine microbial communities from Monterey Bay, California, USA - CAN11_66_BLW_10 (SPAdes) | ecosystem: Environmental > Aquatic > Marine > Intertidal zone | place...
GATAGAGACGGCGAACGAATAGTATTGTTCAATACTTCACAGGAATTCTCCCAGACTACTATTTTAGAGGATTTAGACAAACCCCACGGAGTCCATATTACTCTCGAGTATTTATTTGTGTCCGAATCGGGTAAACTAACTAGGTATGACAGAGGTCTTAATTGGGAATTAACCAATGAGACTATTTTGATTGAAAATGTTCCAACCAAAAATCACCAGACTAATGCCATTAACGCACTCCCAAATGGAACTCTAATCTGGCATGTTGGTTCAACATGTAATGTTTGTGAAGAAGACGATTCACGCAATGCTGCCTTGTTATGGGTCAATCCAACAAGTGGTGACCATGGAGTAATTGCTTCTGGAGTACGCAACTCTTTCGACGGTGTCTGGATAGAATCGATGGGTTACATCTTCACTGATAACGGTAGAGATTGGGACGGAGACCATCCTCCTGAAGAGATCAATCTTCTAATTCCCGGAGAATCATATGGCTGGCCAGATGATGAGCCTGAGACTCCAGTGCCACAGGGAACTCAAGGCCCGATTGCCACATGGACGCCTCATACTTCAGTAAATGGAATTGATGTCCGGCCACAAAACTCAACTTTACCAGGTCTTTCAGAGGGAAGCGGGCATACTGTTTATGCAACCGTCTATGGGTCTTGGAATACTATTCTTCCACAAGGTCACCAGTTGATAAGAGTAGATTTCACTCCCGCCTTTGATGCTGAAGGTAACTTTTCTGGATGGGATAGTGAAACTACAGTTTTTGCCAAAGACCTTGGAACCCCACTACCTTTGAGATTTAGTCCATCTGGGGATTTGTATTATGCAATCTTTGGAAATGGCGGAACACTGTACAGAGTAACTTCAACTTAAACTTAAGGCCAGCTCTTCAAGAGATTGATTTTGCTTCATCATCGAACGTATATAGCGTGGAATAATGTGTTGTGAATCTTCCAAATCCAACAGGTCTCCAGTCCATTCAAATTCTCCTTTAAATTTGATTTCAGGTTCATCGCCTGTGTAAGCCGACCAAATTGAACATCCGTCTTGCGACAAATCCTTTGTTTGTCTGTACCAAGGTAAGGGTTGAACATCCGTTGATTTAATCAAGGAATTTCTTAGGATATATTCCACTATGCAATCTTCTACTACGTAATCAGCACCGATATCTTCCAACATCGATACAGCATCATCGTTTTTCGCTCCTCTTTGAAACCAAATTAGAGGAAACTCAGAGTTTTGAAATCTAAAGAGAAACTGCTTTACCACATCTAGAGCTCTTTGAGGGGCCAAGAATAATACTACAATTTCAGGGATTATTCCATCATCAATTTCTTTTCGAATTGGGATATTATTTATTGTTGCACCAGCATCTTTGGGATGAATAGGCACTAGTCTCCAACCCTTTCCACTTAGGTCGTGTATTGCTCTATTTGCTGGTTTTTCAACATTTAAACCACTACCCAATATGTGAATAGAGGTTGAAGAAAGTAGCATTTTAGAGAGTACTTCGTCCTTTGTCATACTATCACGTAGGTACAATAATTTATCAATTAGTGTTTAGAAACTCGACAACCAATTTCGAAGTCTTTTGACACCTTCTTCGATATTTTCCATCGATGTAGCATACGATATTCTGACCAGTCCTTCTCCACCTTGCATTAGAGATCCGGGTATTAGTTGAACTTGCGCTTCTTGCAATGCTCTTGTTGCGAACTCTACATCATCCATTCCAGTTCCAGTAACATCACACAATGCATAGAATGCGCCTTCAGGTTTAGGTACTGAGAGTCCAGGAAGGGCATCAAGTAATTCGTGGATCACATCTCTCCGCTGCCTAAATGAGGCAGCCATATTTTTTGTTTCTTCTTCTAAGGAAAGAGCGGTAACCGCAGCAGGCATGAGGAAAGTAGCGACATGAGTTGCAGCACTAGCATTGATTTTTTTCACCGCATCAATAACCTCACTAGGCCCACCAATCCATCCGAGCCTCCAACCAGTCATAGCCCAACCTTTTGACCATCCGCCAATAGTAATCGTTCTATCTTTACCGCCTTCATAGACACTGGGCGAAGTATAACCGTATTCTTCCCAGACTAGTGTTGCGTAAATCATATCATCTATTATCCATAAGTCGTGCTTTTCTGCAAATTTAACTAACATCTCCACTTCTTTTGGCTCGTAAACTGCACCAGTAGGATTGTTTGGGGAGTTGACTATTATTGCCTTCGTTTTACCAGTGACCGCTTTTTCTAAAGCGGTAAAGTCGGGATGATAATTTTCCCTATTCACAGGCACATGGATAGGTACAGCACCTAATAGTTTCAACATTCCATCATATGATGGCCACGCGGGTGCTAGTAACAATACTTCATCACCAGGGTCTAGAGTTGCCATCATCCCATAGAGTATCGCTTGCTTGCATCCAGGAGATATTACAATATCTTCTGCAGGAATCGATATTTTATGCCTTTTGAGATGATTTGAGACAGCAGTACACAACTCTACGCTTCCTTGAGTTCTTGTATACACCGTTTCTCCTCTGTCTAAGGAATCCTTTGCAGATTGAACTACTGCCTCTGGAGTATCAAAATCTGGCTGACCAACTGTAAAACGAACTACTTCAGGCCCTGGAGGTGATAGGAAAGAGGCAAAGCCTGTGCCCACATCTTTGATATTCTTGTTTACTTCTGGCATACTAGGACCTCCAGTGGAATACTTTAACGAAACCATTTCCGCATTTCAATTCTTTGTGAAAAATAAGTAAAACTTGACTAATTTAAATGGAGCACGGACTGAGATTTGAACTCAGGTCTCAGGATTTGCAATCCCGCTCATAGCCGCTCTGACATCCGTGCAGTAGGTTGTCGGATTAACAAGTTCTATTTCAACGCGACCTTAAACTATAACTTTACAATCATAGGTTTTGTTTAAGTCATTGGTTGTTTAGCGAAGGCCGAATAAGCAGTATTGCTAACCCTTGACCCCAGTTAGGTGAACACATGTTGAAAACAATTCTTCCAGAACAGACTATTCCACAATCATATTATGATTGCAGGTATTTTATCCTTAGAGAGCCACTTGGATTTCCTAGAGGCGCAGAGATTCTTGCAGATGATGACCAGGCAATACACTCCTATTTCGCTAAAGGTGACAAAGTATTGGCAGTAGGGCGCGCTCATGTCATACCGCTCGGTAGCGACGGCTCGGCGGCAGACCATGCTGGCCCGGATGCTACAAAGTGCCCTGGCTTCAGTCCACTCTCACAACAGGACGATAATCGGCCCGCGATTCAAATAAGGCAAATGGGAACTCTTACTAGCGAGCGGAGAAAGGGACTTGCCGCCCTTGTTTTATCTAACTTAGAAGGCGCTTCAAAGAAGCAATATGGAGCAAAATTTGGATTTTTACAAGCCAGAGAACACGCAATTCCTTTCTATCAATCTCAAGGCTGGGAAATTATCGATACTCCGTACTCCATCGAGGGAATAGGGCCACACAGGTCAATGATGAAGCAATTATGATATGAATTATTCATAAACCCTAGAAATATTATAATTTCAATAAAAAACAATCCTTAGTGCAATTTTTGGGATGAAAAGGGCGTGCAATGATGCAACAAATAAATACCAACAAGAAAAAAACATATTATATGACTTCAAAAGAGAACGACTGGATGGCAGAACAAGCAGAGACCGAGAAACGGGTTGAACGTTACTTGGCAGCATTCAAGGAATTGGCCATACAAGACCCAGACGGCTTTGCTTCACTGGCCCCCGAGTTACTAAAGCGGAGTGTATGGGATTGGCGAAAAACAGATCCCGTTTTTTATGATAAGCTAACTACATGGCTTGATAAAGAGTGTTTATGGACTCCATTTTCAGATATTATGCCGAAAAACGTACGCGTAAACTCAAAGCAGAAAGTGAAGCCGATAGATAAAACCTCATTACCCCAACAATACAGTGAAATCATCGATAGATTTGAGGAAAAGTTTTCAGGAGATTACCATCGTTGGAATGCTGCAAAGAGGGATCAATTCATCATCCTAGGTATGTTAGCGCTCGAAGGTAAAAACGGAGTTAGACAGGGTAAATTAGTACATTATCTTGGTATGAATAAAATTGGCCACGATGGCATCGAAGGCTCGAATGCAATCCGAGCTGCAAAAATAGCACTATCACGCCAAGAAAAGGGCTTAACTCTGAAATTATTCGATGATGCAAAAGGAAACGGATCTGAGCGTTTACACGCATTTGCAGATTCTAATCTGGCTGATTATGTCACTAGGTTTGTACTTTCACACGATGCATCCATTTTATTGCCTGCAATTGCATTCTCTGAATAATCAGTGTATCGCGTTATTCATATAGTGTGAGTTTGTTAGATAAATTAGAGGGAACGCTGGGTTCCCTAAGAACAACCCGTGAAATGCGATGATTTTGGAGGACTTGACAAATAACATTAGTAGAATAGTTAAAAGAGGCACTGAAGCCCAATTAGGCGATACAAAAGCGTCTAGTAAAAACTATTTTACAGTTATTTTTAATCTAAAAGCACAGTGCGCAGCATCGCATATTTCCCAACTTTTAATGACCATCCGTGTAGCATTGAATTTGGAAAGAGAGAACAGCGGGTTCTCTATGTAAAACAAACCAAAATAGGAAAGTGAAAAAACATGAAAACGAAGATGATAAGCGTACTACTAGCTTTATTCCTTACCATTTCTGCATTTACTGCAGTTAGCGGTACTGGATCCGACCCGAATGACCCGTCTGATGGCGGTGCAGATTTCGACGGTGATGGTCTAACCAATGCTGAGGAACAAAGTCAAGGTACTAACATAAACAATGCTGATAGCGATGGCGACGGACTCCCAGATGGCTGGGAAGTCTCGAATGGACTGAACCCAACAAATGGCGGAGATGGCAACGCAGACCCTGACGGAGATGGATTATCCAACTCTCAAGAGTATGCAGCTGGAACAAATCCAAACAACTCCGACACTGATGGCGATGGTAAGCCGGATAACTCCGACTCTTACCCGACAGATCCTAACGATGGCGAATACTCTGACTCCGATGGTGACGGTATTCCTGATGCTTACGACCCTGATTTTACTGAATCAGGACAAGGCTCCGGGAATGGCGGAACTAACGGCGGTGGAGAATCCGAAGCTGGAGGAGAGACTGAAAACCCACAAGGTGAAGGACAAGGCCAAGGCCAAGGACAAGGCCAAGGACAAGGACAAGGCCAAGGACAAGGACAAGGCCAAGGACAAGGACAAGGACAAGGACAAGGACAAGGCCAAGGACAAGGACAAGGACAAGGACAAGGCCAAGGCCAAGGACAAGGACAAGGACAAGGACAAGGACAAGGACAAGGCCAACAACAAGGCCAAGGACAAGGACAAGGCCAGGGTGAGCAAGGACAAGGCGAGCAAGGTGGCCAAGGAGAACAAGGTCAAGGCGAGCAAGGTCAAGGCGAGCAAGGTCAACAAGGCCAATCCGGACAAGAAGGGCAACAAGGTCAACAAGGTCAGCAAGGTCAAGGCGAACAAGGTCAAGGCGAACAAGGTGAACAACAAGACAATGGACAAGGTCAACAACAACAAGGCGGCGAACAAGGCGGTCAACAAGAACAACAAGGCGAGCAAAACCAAAACGGTGAAAACCAAAATGGTCAAAACGAGCAACAACAAGGTCAAACCCAAAACGGTCAACAAGGCCAACAAGGTCAGCAATCTGACCAACAACAAGGTCAACAGCTTGATAACCAAGATCTAAACGGTGAGAACGATAATGACGGCGATGGAATTCCAGATGATGTCGATAACGACAACGATAATGATGGAATCCCTAACGATGTAGATCAAAACCCAATGGACCATGATAATGACGGAATTGATGATAACGAAGATAACGACGATGATGGTGATGGAATAGATGACCAACAAGAAGTTACTGACGGAAATTCAAATACCGATATTTATGATCACGATAACGACGGAGTTTCCGACGTTGTCGACTTGGACATTGATAATGATGGAATCGACAACCGTAACGATTGGGAAGATTCGAATGGTAATGGTGTAATGGATGCTGGTGAAGACCGCAGCCGAGACCATGACAATGACGGATTGAACGATGGAATCGATCTAGATGATGACAACGACGATATCCTTGATACCGAGGAAATCGACGGTGCAACAGCTACTAGCTATCGCTACGACCACGATAATGATGGATATACTGACATGGCAGATACTGACGATGATAACGACGGTCTTTCAGACTGGTTCGAAAACAACGACGGTAACGATTTGACTGGTCAATTTGACCACGACAACGATGCTTTGGACGACAATGAAGATGATGATGACGACAATGACGGAATCATCGATTCTTTAGAACTGTGAAAAAGATATAACCACGTTTCACCAATGCTGCGGTATTGGTTAATGGTCCTCTGGAGGGTTAGCCCTTCAGGGGACCCCTTTTTTCCTTTGAATTTTAATTACCAATCGGGTTTGATACTTTTTGGCTCGGTTGATACACAAGCACTCATATCACCCTTCGCGTTGATATAGTGTATTTCGGTCGATAGTGACGGACAGGTGCTGGAATGCTTTCAATTACTAATGAAGAAAAAATACGAAGTCGCCAAAAACTAACTCTATCCCTGATATTGGTATTCCTGATGATGTCGAGCACTACATTGTCTTTAGTTCAAGACTTCAGCGGCGAAGATGCCGCACCAAGATATACTTTCACTACTGGAGAACTCCTCGACCAAGAAGAGGTTGAACTCGGCCAACAACCTTCAGGCCAGGGCTCATTAGCGAATATAAACGACCACCTCCCCCCCCAGCCTCACCCAGCGATTCATGACATCATGTGGACAGATTCAGGCGTATCTTCTGGAGTAATAAACGACCTCTCTGCAATTGCAGCACTTTCCCAAACTTACTCGATTTTCCTTGAAGAATCCAACAAAGAGGACCACGACAACGATGGAATTAACGACTTGAATGACCTAGATGATGACAACGATGGAATTTACGATTTGTTAGAAAGATTTGATGGATGCTATGGAACCGACCCATTAGACCACGACAACGACGGAGTTCTCGACGTTGATGACTGGGATGATGACAACGATGGAATTCTTGAAGGCCCATTGGACATAGACGCTCTTGAAGCTCTAGGTCTCGACCCGCTTAACGTAAGCACCGACAGATACCTAGATTCAGCAATAGTACATCCTTGGACTAACGACCCAGTCGGAAATGGCTACTTAGCCGATCAGAACCCGATGGACCACGATAACGACGGAGTTACAGATGAAGACAGCGATGGCTCAGGTTCCGATAGGTATGACGAGGACGATGATAACGATGGCCGCATAGACCAATTCTCTTGGCCATGTGACTTAGACGGTGACGGAATTAGAGATTATTTTGATACAGATGACGATGGTGATGGAGTCCCTGACGTTGAAGACGAGCACCCATATGATGCAACTTTAACAGGAAGCATGGAAGCAAATGCTGAATTTTATGATGCACCAAGGGTTTGGCAAGCGAATGAATATTTGACTTATTCTGGCGGCATTGATTACGTAGTCTGGGAGGCTAACAGAGTCAATGCAGCAACCGCCACAGCCTCTGGATTCTACCCATTGTTTGAGGACGCAACAATTACTGCTCAAGGGACCCCTTCATTTACTCAGATAGTCGATGGTGACTTGGACGGTGACGGAATCCCTAATTTCCTTGACCCAGACAATGATAACGATGGAATACCGGACAGTTCAGATACAGATGACGACAATGATACTATTCTAGATATGTCGGATCCGGATGATGACAACGATGGAATTCCCGATGTTTGTGTAGTTGTAGATAACAACGGTGACGGCCTGAATGATTATACTAGGGCCAATGATACTGGCGCATACCAGACACCAGGTGGAGATACCGATGGCGTTGCAGGCTTGGATTGCGAGATAGATTACGACGCCGACTTAGACGACGACAGATTGAGACCATTCGATTTGAATTACAATGCAATATATGACTGGTTAGACCCTGACATGGGAGGAACTCCTTCACCAGATAACCTAGGAGATATCGCAGTTAGCGGCGACCAATCCAATTTTGAATATGACTTGGATAACGACCAGATTGAAAACGAAAATGATTCATTCCCTCTTGATACGACAACAGATGTTGCCTCTTGGAACTGCCCTACGCAAGCCAACCCTATTCCTACTAATCCAGACCCTCGGTGCATAACTCGAAGAGCCTCGTTTTCCCAATTCAATGATTGGGACGGCGATGGAGTTTTGAATTGGGATGATATTGATGATGACAACGATGGAATTATTGATATTCTAGATATCGACTGGGATTGTGATTTCGATAACGATGCAGATTTACACTCTATCAACGGAGCATTATACCGTGACGATGGACCAAATGACGTCGATTCTGATATAGACGGTGACGGCCTTGAAAACAGCATCGATTGGGATGATGATAACGATGGCCTTTCAGATTTATATGACCCTGATGATGGTAATTGTGGAGTAGTTGACTTCGACCAAAATGATGGCTTTTACACACCTTACTATCCCGTTACGGATGGAGGTAATTTGGACGGTTCAGATGACGGACAAGGTTATTCTGATAACTTTTCAGACTATTGGAAGATGGTATTCCAACATAATCCATTCGAAAATATGATGTTGAACTATAACGGATATGATGGAACTACACAACCAGTAACTCCGGGTGTAGTGCCCGAATTTTATTGGTTCTTACTTTCAAGGTGGTCTTCTAGAAATGGCGGTAATGAATGGGATATTGATACCGATGGAGACTCGTTAATAAACGGATTAGATGTTGACCAAGATGGCGATGGATTGCCTGATTGGTGGGATCAAGATGAAGGGAACGATGGGATAATGGATATAGACGATCCAAAACTTGGAGGAACATTCAATCTTTCAACGTGTGGCTGGACAGCTGGTAATTTCAAGTCCGGATATTCATGTGGTTATGTCTATGCTTTCGCATATCAGATGCCGCTTAACGGAGTAAACGCACAACTCGGTCTTCCGTTTTCAACACGACCCGATGCAGGCTTTGACCAAGGCGCCACTGCGGGTGGACCTTCCAATAACTGGAGCTGTGCCCCTGGTGCTCAAGGTGGATGTTGGCATTATGACTACGGAAATGACGGTACTGTAGATTCGGGAATTACCTTCACTCAAATACAAAACAATAGAGATGCTTTCGATGTTTGGATGGGCCTTACCCTTACTCTCCCAGGATGGAATTGGAATTCTGACAATGGAGCAGAACAAGATTTCCCTGATGAATTGGGCGCAGACACCACACAGAATGATGTCGACCCAGATATTGACGGTGACGGCTTTAACAATACAATAGATATCGATGATGACGCAGATGGTGTCTATGATTGGTATGACGTTGATGATGACAACGATGGACTATGGGATTATTTCGAAATCGATACCAACGACGACCTTGATGACGATGCATCAATCAATTTACCACAAGGAGCATCTTTCTTTACAGGAACTAATTGTGAGGATAACGATGACGATGGTAATGATGCTGACGCAGATGACGACGGTTTCTTCCAAGCAGTTTGGGACAGAGGAGAAATGACTCAAGGTTATCAAAATCCTAAATTCTATGATGTTGACAATGATAATGACGGTGTACCAGATGGTGAAGATTGGGACGACGATAATAATGGAATTGACGACTGGAGCCAAGAATTACTTCCCGGCTGTTTCATGGGCGAAGAAGGTTCAACTTGGGACCATGACAATGATAATATTACTAACTGGAATGATGATGACTGGGATGCCGATGGTATTACGAACAATGTAGAACTTCTCATCAGCATTGTAGCACCATTCGACCACGATAACGACGGCCTTAGAGACGACATTGATGCTGATGATGACCAAGACGGTATGGAAGATATCGACGAGATTCTAGTTTGGCCTATTAGGTTTAATAGAAATTCAACAAATCCTTGGGACCACGACGACTTTGGTGATGGAGAAGCAATGGCCAATCCTTTAGATAACTCAGTAGGGCCAGATGCAATCGATGAAGACGACGACAATGACACAAGAGCGGATTTGGACTTCGATCATCTCGAAGAAACTTACATCAGCACTTTGCCATGTTACAATGGCGGAGAAACAAGTGATTGGGATCATGACAATGATTGTACTTTAGATGACGAAGATAAATCTCCAACATTCATAACTCTCGATGCACCAAGTACACTTTGGATCGATGCGCAGACTCCACAAAGATTCACCGGACACGTCGATTGGGTTAATCCAGTAACGCTTGTCTATGAACCAGCACCGAATGTCCCAATTCAGATAAACATCGAATGGGCTAATAACGGAACTACTGCAATAGAATCAATCTATGTTCCAACAAACAACTTTGGTAACTTTAGTTACAACCAATATATCTATCCAGAGATGTTGACAGTTGGAGACAGTACCACCTACAAGGTATATGCAGAAGTCACAGAATTATTCGCATTCAACGGCAATCGCTCTCAAGAGTACTTGGTTGGTGTCGAGGCGAATTTGACTGCCAATATTGCACCTATGGGCGCTTTCAAGAGTAGTGAACAACCATTCAAGATTGACTTTTGGGCTCACTACACAGCAGATACACAAAGAGGAGACTACACGAAACTTATCAATTATATTCCAATTACATTTACTGTAAGAGGCGGACCATTTGGTAATATTACAACACCAACCAATTTCACTGGATTAGACGGTAACGGATACAGAACTGATAACAGAGGATTTGCTTCAGTTACTTTTGTTCAGGATATCGGAATCAATGGAACTTGGAAACAAATACGTAGAAATGCGAGTTTGGACAATGGTGTAGGGCAATTGCCTGGCGGTTATGAGGAAATCATCTGGGATGATTTAAACAAGAAACACGTGATTGTTACAGACGCTAATACAGGAGTCCCTATAACGGGTAACTTCACAAGCCTATACTCGAATACAACACTTCCTGCTGGAGATTACCAAGTAATTGGTAGCGTGAGGCCTGAGATAGCTTCTGAGTGGCCGTTCCCATATATGCATGGGGATGACACTGAGCCTGAAAGTGTAAGAGTAATGCACAGAATGAATATCTACGGTTCAATGATAGTTCCGGGAACAAATCCAGTCTATTACTGGGATTCTACTATCAACAATAACAATGGTTTCTTTGGTAATTGGGCAACATTATTCCATTCTCAAGCATTGACTAACGCGGGATTAGATTTCAATACAGTTTCAGCCACAAAACCATATCCAACCAATTGGGATGGTGAACTAGCAAGTCTTACAGGTGAGGCTGCTAAGTTGAGGCCGTTCATTGAAACCAGCGGAGACGATTGGCTAATAGCAATCGTAAATGGTGGAGAGACAAACTTACCGCCATGTGGAAAGGTCGATCCTTTCGACTTGGAAAGTGAAACAAGATGTGAGATAGTTCCAGAAATGAATACAGGAGAAACTTTGCGAATGGTTGGTTCGGTTACAAACCGTACCGATGACCCTTGGGATGCAGACCCAATTGCACTCCAAGTAGATGTAGATGGAAACAGGCAATTCGTCGGTGCAGGCGAAACACAATTCACAGCCCCTCCAAAGAAGGCATGTTCAACTTGTGATGCTGTTTATGACTACAACTTCACATGGGAAAACCAATTCTCTGCTAAGACTTACGGAATGCGTGTCGATTTCACAAGTTCGTCATACTATTTCACAGGTAATACCAGCACATTATCACCAACTGGAGCATACATCAATGTATCAGTTGTTGGAACAACTGAGTTCGTTATGACCTCAATTCCAAGATTATATCGTAATACAACCAACCTCGTACAAGCTAAGTTGTTGGATAATTCAGGACAAGCAGTTCCAAATGCTCCAGTAAACTATACTTGGTCTTTTGACGGAAGAACAGGAATTAATTATACAGACGATAGAGGATTCTTCGAAATACCATTTGAGATCGAAGGAGCAGATTCACTTGGTAACTTCACTTTACAATTTGAGTATCCTGGTTCATCCAATCTCAAAGGTTCTACTGTTAGCCAATCGATATGGGTCATTTCAAGAACCAATATCACAGTTACCACCACCAGTGATAACATACGGCAGTCTGGTGATAAATGGGACTTTACTGCCCTGATTACGGATGATGCAGCTAGTGGAACTACACCGACTAACTTGAATGGGGCTAACAGTCCTAATGGTGGATTAGTCGATGTTATATTCGAAGGTACAGATTTCAACGGCGTTGCATACAGACAGGTAGTAGCCACGATTGCACCTTCTGCTGGATTCTTGACGCTACCATCTCAGCAACCTGATAATTCTCATCTCTGCTACTATGACGGTAATGATGACGGCTTTGCAGACAGAGATACTGACAAGAACGGTTTGAGTAGAGAAGAAAGTGTTGGGTGCCTAAAAGCAAATATCAGTCCACTAAATCCAAGCTCACTCAAGAGTGACCCTGCAGGTTTCTTGCCTGATGGGTTTGGGCCAGTCAATGTAATTCTAAGATTCGAAGAAAATCTACCGAATGAAGGCTGCTCAATGCTAGATCCAAATACCAATATCCGTACATTAGGCGGTTCTTGGGACCCTTGTTCTTCAATACCAAATAGCGAGCAATACAGAGTTCTAATGACTAATAATGCAAACGGATTCTCTCTAATCGGAAGAACATCACTAATTGTCGATGACCAAATCGTATACACCAGTGAAGTAAACCCAGCAACCGGCCAAGTCGAAGAGAAAGACATGGAAGTTACTGGACAATTACAAGATGAACTTGGAACCAATCTTTCCAACAGAAAGGTCAGAGTTCAATATGAAATGGTGAATGGAGATTCTGGAGTTCAGGGATGCCAAGAAGGCTACACAGACATTAACGGTTATTTCGCAATCGACTGCGAATTATCAGGCGTTATTGCAGGTAAAGCCAGAGTTACAGTAACCTATTCTGCTTGGGATAACGAGAATAATGACAGATATCGATACTCTAACAAATCACTACAAACTGAATTTGAAGTATTTTCTAACTCAACAATTGCAATAAGTGAAGTAGGGCCATTCAAGTCAACAGAAGACAAGTATATTGCTCCTAACGGAACCGAATATTACCGTCTCTTCTTGAAGGAATCATTCCACATTGATGCTCGTTTAACTCAAACCAACGGACAATGGGTTGGCGGAAAGTGTCTGAACATCTATCTAGACCCTGAGTCCAATGTCCGACCTATTGCAACCATCCGAACCAGCAATATTGATGGTACGATTGAATGGTTCAGTGGTGACCCACTACAGAACCCGACTTTGAAGGGAGTGGAAACTACAGGTGGAAAGACCGAAGGTTACAGAACATTACGAGTAGCTTTCGAACCAGATGCAAATGTACCCGGCGGTTGTGACAAAGACGCTTCAAGCGCCCTAAATGGCTCGTTTACTGATGTCAATATTTTGGTTAGGTCTAGAGTAGACCTCCAGGTTAAGCAAACGTGGAGTTACATT
>Ga0208973_1000947_pt1 | contig 13625 bp, 14 predicted proteins | sample AOAMet_66_BLW_10_2_FD_188233 | JGI IMG/M metagenome (GOLD analysis project Ga0208973, IMG submission 188233) | Ammonia-oxidizing marine microbial communities from Monterey Bay, California, USA - CAN11_66_BLW_10 (SPAdes) | ecosystem: Environmental > Aquatic > Marine > Intertidal zone | place...
AAAATTATTTTCTTTCTTTTTTTATTCTTGATGTAGCCCTGGGTTTGTATTGTTGGGTTTCTATCAATAAGACTGGTTATTAAGCTCTTTAGAGAGAAAGAGAACCTCCAGTGTTAAACAGATTGCATAGGGTCCAAAAAAAGCGGCAAACTCTGTAGTTTGCATTTGAGAATCTGCGCTGTAATGAGGGTAAAAAAGAATGAAAAATACCACAAATTTTATAGCGCTACCCAATAAAAAAATAAAGGCAGTGTTTGACGCTTGTTTATTGAAGTTTGATTGTACAAAATACAAAAGCCCTGAGGCGAGTAAATAATTAACAATGTAAGAGAGAATAATTCTGTTTTGGAAAAGGGGGGCTTCTAAAAAATACAAAAGCCCTATGTGACCAATAAAAAAAAGTAGCAGTGTAGCAAAAAGAAGTCCTAAAAAACGAATGCTTGAGATTCTCATAAAACCAATTATTTATTAAGCCTATTGGTTTGTTTTAAAACACCAAAAAGTGAAAGACCAACACCAAAAAGGGTGCAGATAATTAAAAATAGGTTGCCGTCACTGTAGTTGGTATCCAGCCACTTACCTAATTGTACAAAAAGGTAAATTATCACACCCATTTGTATGGCTATGCCAGAAAGGGCTGCCCACCTTCTAATGCCATTAATTGGTTTTTTTGACATGTTTTTGTGTTAATTGAGTTGCTCGGCGGCCTTTACACTAGAGCGGTCAGGGCGATCATAAACAGTGCTCTGATTGACCTTTGACTGCGAGGCGTCTGCTGGCTGCATTCGGCAAGTAGCGTTAAAAGCAGCTCCTGGTTCTACAGAAAGTTTTCCAACCACAACATCGCCTTTTATGTTGGCAGAACTGCGCAGGGTTAGTAATTGAGATACATTAAGATTTCCGCTAAATTCACCGGCTATATCTGCGTTTTCACATGAAAGATTTCCTTTGATAACTCCGTTTTTTCCTAGCACAACTTTAGATGGGGTTGAAACAGTTCCTTCAACAACGCCATCTATTCTAAAAAAACCCTTGGAGGTGATATCTCCATTAATATGAGTTCCTTCGTTGATTCTGTTTTGACTAGCTCCGGGTTCTGACGCAGTAGTATTGGCGTTCTTTTTATCTGAAAACATATCTTTAAGGGGTTTCTTTCTTACTTTCGCCTGCTTTTTTTTGACGTTTTAATTTCTCAATAAGTGCTTTCTTTTTAATAGGATCTGGCTTCTTGTTGCCTTTTGGTGTTTTTACTGATGTTTTTTTAGAAGAGGGCGTTGGGGTAACTGGCGCTTGTTTTGGGTTCAACCTGTAGGCTTCAAGGTTCTTGTGTATCTGCACAATCTCATAGTTTTCTGAAGAGATACCTAAAAAGTCTTTCGTGATGCTTGTGATTTTATCTTTCCTGGCCTGTTTCTGGGGTTTAGACAACACTTCTCCAAGCCCCTGGGCTCCAAGTTTTGAGTCTAGCCCATGGACCACCACTAAGGTTTTTAAGGGGTTGTAATAATCTACAGACACAAACATTGTTTCTTGGTAATTATAGTATGCAATAGCATCGTTTAATTGCTTTGTAATGTCTGAAATTTCAGTTGTTTGATTTTGATCAAAGGTATATACTAGCTTAAATTTAGTACTCTGCTTGTCTGGGACAAACTGTTTAAACTCTAGCCTAGGAATTGTGGTAGAATACAACTCTTGTGCTCTCTTTCCTTGAGGTGAATTCGGGTAGGTGAGAGAGACAAAGTTTAATGCTTTTTTATAAGCCTGAAACCCATCTTGTCTTGCAATTGCGGTTGCTTTTAAAAGCTCAAATTTTGGTACAATTTCAGTTCCGTTGTACAGGGTGATGTATCCATCACTTTTTTTGATAACCTCAGCATACTGAGATGCCTCAAATGCTTTGTAAAGATCATTGTACTTAAATTCTGGGCTCGAAGCATCAGAGGCCAGCTGGGCATTTGGATTTCTTAAAATTTCAGCATACCTAGAATCGCTGTGGTTATTTAAAATATTATCCTTGTATTGTTGCGCTAATTTTTGGTTTTCAAGTTGCGCGTATATTTTATATAAATTATATTTTGCTGGTAAAACTAATCGCTTCTGAGGATTGTAGGCTAATAATTTTTCCAATCTGTTGGTAGCCAAACCATACTCTTTAAACTTCTCTTTGTATATTAGACCTAATTGATAGTATGCGAAATCTCGATCTGTTGTCAAGCTGTCCAGCACTTTAGGGTCTGAGGGGATTTCCTTTATATAGGTTTGTGGGTTAAATATTTCAAGCTCGGCAATGGGTGTTGTATCCGTTACAATTTCTTGGTCTTGATCAAACCCGCTTGATTTTTTCTCAGACCTTCTCCAATTATCCTCGAGTTTTCTATCTCCCCATAGTTTTCTAAATTCTACTTTTCCATAGGCAACGGTGGCGGGTGTATAGAAGTAAAATTTTCCGCCAGAGGGGCTTGGTCCGCCCACAGATTTACGTGAAAATTCGTTATTGACAATGCGAGGTCCTTTATCTGATAGTTTTGCAGCAGCTATAGAGTCTGCAACTGCTTTGGCCTTTAAATCATCTGTATAGGCTTTAAAAAAAGCGAGTTTATCGCTATCGCTCATCTTGGCAATGCGCAAAATACTATCATTAATTGAGGCTATGTCTTCATACTTTATAACATCGTCTAGATTTTCACGCTTCTTTTTAACGCGGCGCCATTGTTTAGAGTTTTCAGCCAAATTGGTAAGAGTGCTATCATAATAGGCTCCTGCTTGTTTATACTCGGCCTTATCAAAGTTCATTTCGGCCAAGGTTTGGTAATTGATAGATTGTAGGGTTTGATCTTCCTTGAAAGACTGGATAGATTTGTTGTAGTAAACTATCGCTAGACTATCACTAGTTGTGTTTCTGTGGTAGTCTGCCAAGGCATTATATATTTTATCCAAAAACGGACGGTTTTCTCTGTCTTGTTCTAAATCATGCAACAAGGCTAAAAGCATTGCCCGGTCTTCTTGAGTGTAGTTAAAGTTTTTTGTTTTTGCCATATGGGCATTAATTATATACACCCTTGCGGTCTTTCTATTAAAGCCTATTACTTGGTCAAAGGCGATATTTGCGCTGTCTTTATAGTTCAATTTATTATACAATTGCCCTATGATAAAAGAAAAACGACCCTTGAGCTCATAGTTGTCTTCAAGCTCATTGGCAATTTTCATGTAAGGTAGCGCCTGTGGTATAGAGTCTAGATTAATCATTGCCTGTGCAATCATTGCATTGGCATCAGCAACTACTGCATCTTCTAGGTTTTCTTCTCTAAGCATTTTTTGAAGATTTTCTATAGCGTAATCTTCATTTTTTAATCTAATGTTGGTTTTAGCTTTCCAGATTTTGGCATTGTTAACATTATTACTGGTAGCAGATTTATTTAAAATAAAATTAAACGCATCTAAAGCCGGTATAAAACGGTTGTCATAATAACGAGCCTTCCCTAAAAGCATGTAGGCCTCATCTATTTGAGGGTTGTATTCTTTCCCGCCAATATACATGGAATGCTTTTGGATTGCTTTTACTGCCTTTTCTTCTGCTTTATTAAAGTTTGGATCTTTTGAGTCTGTATCAAATCCATCTAGATCAACAACTTCGATGCGCTCTACAGGAAGAATTTGATAGAAATCATCTCGGTAAGTTTGAGCGATCGCTTCTTTGCCTTGTATAAAAGCATTGTTACCATTAAATAGAGTATTGTACTCTGTAGAAACTGCGTGGAATTTTTTGTTTAAAAAGGTGTCTTTTTTTCTTGAACACGCTGTTAGAGCGACGATAGCCAATAAAAAAAGAGAAGTATATTGTATGGGCTTCAAAATGTGTTTCTTTTGTTAGTTATAATAACTTAAAACGTTTGTTTTTAGTATCTAAACGGGTAATAGAGTGGTAAAAATACGTTTCTTTTTGGTTTTAGGTTGAAATTTTACTCAAAAATGAGGTTTTGGCCACCGTATATGCCGCACCTTGATTGACAAAATTGTACTATTTTTACCATCTAATATTTGTTTACAATGGAAGTTTTCAATTACCTCAACGGCCAAGGCGGTTTTATGATTTTAGCCTTTTTTGTAGTGGTGGTGGTTTTGTATAAAAAATATAAAAGCTATCGCTACTTTAAAGACATCAAAAAAGCAAGAAAAAATAAGCAAAAGTAACCTATCTTTGCCCTATGAGTTCTATACGTATTACCAAACAATTTTCATTTGAAACCGGCCATGCACTCTACGGGTATGACGGAAAATGCCGTAATGTTCACGGCCACAGTTATAAGCTTTCTGTTACCGTTATTGGTGAACCAATTGCAGATTCTTCTCATGTTAAGTTTGGAATGGTAATAGATTTTAGCGATCTGAAAAAAATAGTGAAAGAGGAGATTGTAGATGTCTTTGATCACGCCACTGTTTTCAACAAAAACACCCCTCACGTAGAGCTTGCCAAAGAATTAAGCGACCGAGGACACAGTGTTTTACTTGTAGATTACCAGCCAACAAGCGAAATGATGGTGATTGATTTTGCAGAAAAAATAAAACAACGCCTCCCAAAACAAACACAACTGTTCTCTTTAAGATTACAAGAAACTGCCACTAGCTATGCAGAGTGGTATGCCGGTGACAATTAAACGGCGCCCTTATCTTGAGCTCAAGAGTGGCAATTCGTAAATTTCCAACTATATTTGAATCATGCAAATTCCTCCAGGAAAAAAAATATATTTCTCTAGCGACAATCATCTTGGCGCGCCTACAGCTGCAGAGAGCCTTCCCAGAGAACAAAAATTTGTGCGCTGGCTTGACACTGTTAAAAAGGACGCAGCCGCTATTTTTTTACTAGGAGATTTATTTGATTTTTGGTTTGAGTACAGAACCGTAGTGCCCAAGGGTTTTGTTCGTGTACTGGGCAAACTAGCCGAAATTAGTGACAGTGGTGTTCCTATTTACTTTTTTGTTGGAAACCATGATCTGTGGATGGGAGACTACTTTGAAAAAGAGCTAAACATACCAACCTACAGAGATGTAAAAGAGTTTACCTTCAATGACAAAGTTTTTCTCATTGGCCATGGTGATGGAAAAGGCCCTGGTGATATAGGCTATAAACGAATGAAAAAGGTGTTTACTAACCCTGTCTTTAAATGGCTCTTTAGGTGGTTTCATCCAGAGCTAGGAATGCGTTTAGCGCAGTACTTATCTGTAAAAAACAAGCTCATCTCTGGTGATGATGATAAAATATTTTTAGGAGAAGAGCAAGAGTGGTTAGCGCAGTATGCTAAAAGGAAGCTAGAAACAAAACACTATGACTACTTTATATTTGGCCACCGTCATTTAGCCATGAAAATAAAAATTAGCGACACCAGCACCTATCACAACCTAGGTGATTGGATTACACAATACACCTATGGTGTTTTTGATGGCCATGAGTTTTCTCTTCAAGAGTTTGAAGCCACAAAAACTAACTAGGCTGTATATCTTTTATTCTTAATTGCAAACTCACTTTCCCTTGCCAGAGATTTTCATCAATACAATACACCGCTTTAAAAGGAGTGTCTGAACATGCCGTTTGTTTTTTATCTCCAAGACCAAAACCAATACCTACAAAAGCCTTTGAGTTTACTTGTTTTACCGTGAGGCGTAAATGAGTTTTATCTGCACCCACACATTTTCCATACCCTGTGTCTTTTAGGTTTTGGGTCATAAAAACGGGTTGTCTGTTTCCAGGGCCAAAGGGTGCAAATTGTTTTAAAATTCTATGAAATTTTGGAGTAATAGCTGCCAAATCTAGTTGGGCATCTATATTAATTTCCGCACTCAGTAGTTTTGGATCTATGGTTTGAGAAACTACCTTTTCAAACTGCGCTTTAAAATCTGGATAGTCTTTTTCTTGCAAGGTGAGCCCCGCGGCATATTTATGGCCTCCAAACTGCTCAATGTATTGGGCGCAGCCCTCCAAAGCATTATATACGTCAAACCCTTTTACAGATCGTGCAGATGCCGCTAACTTATCTCCACTTTTTGTAAAAACTAAGGTGGGGCGATAGTAGGTCTCTATTAATCTAGAAGCTACAATGCCTATAACTCCTTTATGCCAATGCTCCTTATAGACAACTGTTGTATTATTTTCCTGTTCGTTGGCTTGAGTGATTTGAGCTAAAGCTTCTTTAGTGATTTGTTTATCTGCATCTTTTCTATCTGCATTAAAGAGTTCTATTTCGCCGGCCCATTGAGCAGCGTTTTTGGGATCTGTCTCTACAAGTAACCTAACGGCATGATTTCCGTGTTTCATCCTACCGGCAGCATTAATTCTTGGTGCTATGATAAAAACAACATCTGTAATGGTCAAGGTGCTTTTGTTGACCTGTTTTAATATGGCTTGGTATCCCACTCTAGGGTTGCTGTTAATTACCTCAAGGCCATAATAGGCCAACACTCTGTTTTCTCCAGTAACAGGAACAATATCTGCGCCAATAGCCGTTGCAACAAGGTCTAGATACAGCAGTAAATCTTCAATGGTTTGCCCCCGCTCAGACCCAAGGGCTTGTATGAGTTTAAACCCTACGCCACACCCACATAGCTCCTTGTAAGGGTATGAGCAGTCATCTCTTTTAGGGTCTAAAACTGCAACTGCCTTTGGAAGCTTAGCTCCAGGGCGGTGGTGATCGCAAATAATAAAATCAATCCCTTTTTTACTTGCGTAGGCTACTTTTTCTATGGCTTTTATACCGCAATCCAAGGCAATAATTAGCGTGATGTCATTGTCTTGAGCAAAATCAATTCCTTTATAAGAAACGCCATACCCCTCATCGTAGCGATCTGGAATATAGGTGGCTATGTTGGGGTAATAGGTTTTTAAATAACTGCTTAAAAGCGCAACACTCGTGGTGCCGTCTACGTCATAATCTCCATAAACTAAAATGTTTTCTTGAGTCTCAATAGCCTGTTGTATCCGCTTTACTGCAAGATCCATGTCTTGCATTAAAAAAGGATCGTGAAGCTCCTCTAGACTAGGTCTAAAAAAACGCTTGGCTTGATCGAAGGTGGTGATCCCTCTTTGTACCAAAAGAGAACTCAGCAAAGGATCAATACCAAGGGCTTGTGCTAAATGAGTAACGGTTTCTAAATTTTGTTTTGGGGATAGGTTCCAGCGCATAGCCGTGAAAATTACAAAAATATACAAGTATACGCCCTATCTCTTTGAATTTATACCTTCAAATTCAAGAATTATAGGCTGTTTTTGTGATTCTGAAATTTTAGGGCATCTCTTTTACTATAAAGCATAATAATCTAGGCAATGATTTTGTAAGGCTTTAGATATTTCTATTTTTACGAGATATATTATAATTTAAAAAAACACCATGGCATTAGTAACTCCATTATCTGCAGATCACGATGATACTACAAAAGAACTTGCAGCCTTTTTTAACGAAACGCTTGGGTTTTGCCCAAATAGTGTGCTTACCATGCAAAGAAGGCCTGCCATTAGCCAGGCTTTTATAAACCTTAACAAGGCAGTAATGGCAAACGATGGCCGTGTTAGTTCATCTCTAAAGCGAATGATTGCTTGGGTGAGCAGTAATGCCACAGGGTGCAGGTATTGTCAAGCACATGCTATAAGAGCCGCAGAGCGGTATGGAGCCGAAAAAGAACAACTAGATAATATTTGGGACTACAGAACACATGAGGCATTTAGCGAGGCCGAGCGAGCTGCACTTGATTTTTCATTGCAAGCGTCACAAGTACCCAACACAGTAGACGAGGCAATTAAGCAGCGGCTATATACCTACTGGGATGAGGGAGAGATTGTAGAAATGTTAGGGGTTATCTCTTTGTTTGGATATCTAAACCGCTGGAATGACTCTATGGGTACCACTATTGAAACTGGCGCAGTGCAGAGCGGCAAGCAACACCTTGGAAAGCACGGCTGGGAAGAAGGAAAACATCTTTAATTGGAAAGGTTGTTTACTTTTTTGCTCCAACAATAAGTACTATTTCTCCTTTTGGAGCTTTAGCCTCAAATACAGAGAGCACCTCTTGGGCGGTTCCTCTAATGGTTTGTTCATGTAGTTTGGATATTTCTCTTGAAACAGAAACAGGGCGGTCTTCGCCAAAATACTCGATGATTTGCGATAAGGTTTTTAAAAGCTTGTGGGGTGACTCGTAAAAAATAATGGTCCGCGTTTCTTGAGCTAATATTTTTAATCTGGTTTGGCGTCCTTTTTTAGGAGGCAAAAATCCTTCAAAAACAAATTTATCATTTGGCAAACCACTATTTACAAGCGCCGGAACAAAGGCCGTGGCCCCTGGCAAGCAATCTACCTCAATACCTGCCTCTACACAGGCGCGTGTCAATAAAAACCCTGGGTCACTAATGGCTGGGGTTCCAGCATCACTAATAAGTGCAACGCTTTGCCCGCTTTTTATGCGCGCTACAATGGCTGCTGTGGTTTTGTGCTCGTTGTGCATATGGTGAGAATGCATTTGGGTAGTGATTTCAAAATGTTTTAATAACTTCCCGCTGGTTCTTGTGTCTTCGGCAAGAATTAAATCAACCTCTTGTAATACTTCTACAGCGCGAAAAGTAATGTCTTTTAAATTGCCAATAGGCGTAGGCACTAAATATAGTTTTGACATATCTATAATATAAAAAAGGTCTGGTTAAATACCCGTGAGCAATATAAGAATTCCTGCAATCAATAGTGCAGTTTTCTTATCTGTGGTTTTTTTAGAGAAAGATTAAAAAAAATCAAAGATAAATTTATCAATTATATTGTATGCTCTGTCTTTGTTTTTATAAATTTACCCAACATAACTTTAAAATGGGAACCTTTTTTATTTTCCTTTAATACCTAACTATGTTTTTAGAAAACACCGTAAATCAAAAAGAGCAATTTGGCTGGATCGAAGTAATTAGTGGCTCTATGTTTTCTGGTAAAACCGAAGAACTTATTAGGCGCCTTAAGCGCGCGCAGTTTGCGCGACAAAAAGTAGAGATTTTTAAACCTGCAGTAGACACCCGCTATGATGACAACCAAGTGGTGTCTCATGATAAGAATCATATACGGTCTACGGCAGTGCCCGCCGCTGCAAATATTCCAATTTTGGCAGACAACTGTGATGTTGTGGGAATAGATGAGGCTCAATTTTTTGACGATGAAATTGTAAAGGTCTGCAACGATTTGGCCAACCGCGGAGTACGTGTTATTGTAGCTGGTTTAGACATGGATTTCAAAGGCAATCCTTTTGGACCTATGCCCGCCCTAATGGCCACAGCAGAGTATGTAACCAAAGTACACGCTGTTTGCCCTCGCACTGGTAATCTAGCCAATTATAGTTTTAGAAAATCTCAAAGTGATGATTTAGTACTCCTTGGAGAAACCGAAGAGTATGAGCCGCTAAGCCGTGCTGCTTTTTACAAAGCAAGGTTAAAAGAAAAGCTACGTACTCTTGATGTACAAGAGCCAGAAGAGATTACTCCCAAAAACAAATAAGCGCACCTATAAAATGCCAAAAGCAACACAAACTATTTTAGAGATTGACCTTACTGCTTTGGGTCATAACTATCGGTATATCCAGTCACAACTTAAACAAGGCAGCCGTATTATGGCTGTTGTAAAGGCCTTTGGGTATGGGTCTGAAGATATTGCTGTTGCCAGGGAGCTGGAAAATTTAGGGGTTACCTATTTTGCGGTTGCATATGCTCAAGAAGGGGCTCGCCTTAGAGAGGGCGGCATACAAACGCCCATTTTAGTACTGCACCCACAGGCCATCAATTTTGACACAATTCTTGACAAATGCCTAGAACCCTGCATGTATAATTCAAAAATACTTGAGGAATTTATTGCCTTTGCTCAAAATAAAAAACAAAAAAACTATCCTGTTCACCTAAAGTTTAATACCGGTCTTAATAGGTTGGGGTTTGCTCAAAGCGATCTTAAATATATCATAGATTCCCTTGCTAATTCAGGAGCGGTTAAAGCTTGTTCTGTTTTTTCACATCTAGCCGCTAGTGAGGATTTGCAACAAAGAAAATTTACCTTAAAACAGTTGGATGCTTTTGCTGAAATTTCTGAAGAACTAAAAAAAGCACTGCCCCACACTCCTTTTTTACACACATTAAACACCTCTGGAGTTTTAAATTACCCGCAAGCTCATTATGATATGGTGCGTTGCGGTATAGGGCTTTATGGCTTTGCTAATGATGTCGAGCAATCTGCGAAACTTAAGCCTGTCGCTACACTTAAAACTATTATCTCACAAATTCATACCCTTGAAAAAGGAGATACTCTTGGATACAACAGAGCGTTTACCGCTCAAAAAAAGATGAAAACAGCCACCCTCCCTCTTGGCCATGCAGATGGTATTTCAAGAGCCTATGGAAATGGCGTTGGATGGATGCGTATTAGTGGCCACAAAGCCCCAATCTGCGGAAACGTCTGCATGGATATGATTATGGTAGATATAACTGATATTGATTGTAAAGAAGGGGACGAAGTTATTGTGTTTGGAGATCAAACAACTGCAGAAAAACTCACGGGGGCTGTTGATACTATATCTTATGAAATTCTTACGGCAATCTCTCAGCGTGTGAAGCGAGTTATCATAAGATCATAAGGTGTTTTAACCTGCGTTTTTTTAATTTAAAGACTTTAAAATTTTTAAACAATAGTGTACCTTTAAAAAAAATAATCCTATGAAAATAGCCGTTATAGGTGCTACGGGAATGGTTGGCACGGTGATGCTGAAACTTCTTGAAGAGCGAAACTTTCCTGTCACAGAACTGCTACTTGTAGCCTCAAAAAAATCTGTAGGCAAACAGCTTTTATTTAAAAACAAAGCTCTTAAAATAATAGCCATTGAAGATGCTGTAAAGGCTAAGCCTACCATTGCCATATTCTCTGCAGGGGGAGAAACTTCTTTAGAGTGGGCTCCTAAATTTGCGCACGTTGGCACTACCGTTATAGACAACTCATCTGTTTGGCGTATGGATACAGACAAAAAATTGATAGTTCCAGAAATCAATGCACAAACGCTCACCAAAGAAGATAAAATTATAGCCAACCCAAATTGCTCTACCATACAACTGGTTATGGCTTTAGCTCCATTGCACAAAAAATACAAGATGAAACGGGTGGTAGTATCCACCTACCAATCTGTCTCTGGAACAGGTGCAAATGCAGTGAAACAAATGGAGGATGAAGAAAAGGATGTTGCTGCCCAGATGGTCTATCCGCATCAAATTCATAGAAATGTAATCCCTCATTGTGATGTTTTTCAAGACAATGGGTACACAAAAGAGGAAATGAAATTGGCCCTTGAGCCTCAAAAAATACTAAACGACCAAAGCTTCTCAATCACCGCCACAGCTGTAAGAGTGCCCACCTCCGGAGGCCATAGTGAGGCTGTAAACGTTGCCTTTTTAAATGATTTCACCCTAGATCAAGTGAGAAACACGCTTCAAAAAACTCCGGGGATTACACTTCAAGATAACCCTGATACTAACACCTATCCAATGCCAATTTTAGCACATAATACAGATGAGGTTTTTGTTGGTAGACTCCGTAGAGATCTTTCACAGCAAAACACACTTAACATGTGGATTGTAAGTGATAATTTAAGAAAAGGAGCTGCCACAAATGCTATTCAAATTGCAGAGTACTTGGTGACGCATCAGCTTGTATAACTGTAATAATTAGTTTGCAGGCTTGTTTTGGTCTTAAAAAAAAGAGTTGCCTTGTAAATGTTAAATTTCTAATAATTGTCTCATTCACTGATGGATAAACAGACATAACTTTATACATTGCTAATAATATTGAATTTAAAGCCCTATTTTTAGACTTTTTTAGATGAAATAATTTTTAAGAAATGCACAAAGTTTTATATCTGTTATTTGCAATGCTGCTAATCACCTCGTGTGGTTCAGATGATGATACAGATGTTTTTGTTCCTCTAGAGATACAAACACAAGAAGATTTTGTACAAGTATCAACACTGCAAACAATTAGCATTGACATTTTCGCTAACGATACAAATATTCCAGCAACCGGGCTGCTAACGGTAACATCCCCAAGCAATGGTGATGTGACAATAAACAACAATAACACCCCGCAAGACACTAGCGATGATGTTTTAGAATATGATCCAGCTTTAAATTTTGTTGGCACAGACACCTTGCAGTATACCATTTGCCTTCAAGACGGAAGCAATTGCAAAACAGAAACTATTTCTATTATTGTTTTTCAAGACACAAGTGTTACCCTAGATCTAGATAAATTCCCTTACGATACCCTTTCTGAATACAATTTTTTTAATGGAGCGCTAAATGCAATACAGCCAGCGTATGGAGTGCTTCCTTATGAGCCTATAAGTTCATTATTTACAGACTATGCTGTTAAAGAAAGATTTGTTTGGGTGCCTGTGGGTGAAACGGCAAGTTTTGACCAAAACAACAAATCGTTAGATTTTCCGCCGGGTAGTGCGCTTATTAAAATGTTTTATTACAACAATGTACTGCCAACAAACACAACCAGAATTATTGAAACCAGAGTAATGGTAAAAACCCAAGACGGTTGGGACTTTGCTGAATATGTTTGGAACGATGCCCAAACAGAAGCTTTTTTGGAAACCACAGAAGACGGCGGTTACACAGAAGTTAACTGGTTGCAAGATGGGCAAGAAAAATTTGTTAACTACAGAATTCCCGCAAAACAACAATGCGTTATCTGCCATACCAATGATTTTGAGACAGTGCCTCTTGGGATAAAGCCACAAAACATTAACTCTTTTCTAACCTACGATGATGGCCCAAGCAATCAATTACAAAAACTAATTGATTTTGGATATCTTGAAGACGCCCTCCCCGAAAGTATTACAACTGTGGTAGACTGGAAAGACGCATCAAACTCTTTAGAGCAAAGAGCCAAGTCTTACCTTGATATTAATTGTGCTAATTGCCATATTGATGGAGGACAAGGAGATTACAGAGTAATACGCCTTGGATATACAGATACGTTAAACAACGACGAAAATGCAGGTGTATGTGTTGATGCAGACACCCCAATTCCTGGATTAATGGGGCAAAAACATATTGCACCTGGTGATCCAGAAAACTCAATAATATACTATAGGATGTCTGTCACTGGAGACGAGCCCTATAAAATGCCCCAGTTTGGGCAAAGTCTAGTTCATACAGAAGCCCTAGCGCTTATGGAAGACTGGATAAATTCTATTAACCAATCTTGTGATTAATTAAAACAATTATTATTATGAAAAAATTATTCTTTTTTGCTTGTCTTTTTGCTGTAGCACAATACGGTGCGGCTCAAGTAACTTTTACACCTCAATCTGCCGGAACAAATTTCACCGATAGAGGAATCGTAGACATGAATGGAGACGGGCTAGACGATATACTCTCTGTTTCAAACACTAATATTCAAGTTTTATATCAACAACAAGATGGCTCTTTTATAGAGTCAACCGTTGCTACAGAATTTGCTGACAACTCTCCATCTTGGAGTTTGGCTGCTGCAGATTATGACCGCAACGGCTATACAGATTTACTATATGGTGGAGGTAGTGGCGTTACCTTTATGAGAGCAAAC
>Ga0208973_1000953_pt1 | contig 13553 bp, 9 predicted proteins | sample AOAMet_66_BLW_10_2_FD_188233 | JGI IMG/M metagenome (GOLD analysis project Ga0208973, IMG submission 188233) | Ammonia-oxidizing marine microbial communities from Monterey Bay, California, USA - CAN11_66_BLW_10 (SPAdes) | ecosystem: Environmental > Aquatic > Marine > Intertidal zone | place...
ATTTTTTTTTTTTTATTGATAAAATAATCATCTTTGTTCTTAGTGAAACAGAAGAAAATATATCTTGATATCATTCTACCTCTTCCAGTAAAGGGAACCTTCACTTATTTTACTTATGATAATTTATTAATTGGACAAAGAGTAATTGTTCAATTTGGCGCTAGAAAAATATATACTGGAATTATTAACTCTATACACTTTATTAAACCAGTTGATTATTTAGCTAAAGAAATAATTGCGATAATCGATGAGATGCCAATCGTTAATGAGAAGCAATTAAACTTCTGGAGCTGGATCTCAGATTATTATATGTGTAATTTAGGTGAGGTTATGAATGCAGCTTTACCAACTTCATTTAAACTTGTAAGTGAATCTAGTATAATAATTAATCCTTGTTTTGACGGGGACCTAAGTGAGTTGTCATCAGATGAAGCAATATTAGTTGACTTGCTTTCAAATGATTCTGAGCTGAAAATGAGTGAGGTCACTAAATTGCTTAAAATTAAAAGTACATATAAATTTATAAATGATTTAATTACTAAGGAAGTTGTTATAGTTAATGAAGTAATTCATGATAAATATAAAGAAAAGAAAGTTAAAGTTATAGATATTAACTGCTCAAAAGAGAAAATAGAGCAAATGAGTTTAACTCTTAAACAAAGATTATTTATTGAGGGATTTTTTGATTTTAGATCATTAAATAAAAATAGAGAAATTATTGTGTCAGATTTGTTATCTAATCTTAAGCTTAGCAGATCAATTTTAAAGAATTTAGTAAGAAAGGGAGTATTTAAGATTAAAGATCAAAGTGTCAGCAGACTGTCTGTTTTAAGTAAATCACTTGAAAAAAAGAAGGTTTTGGAAGACTTTCAGCTTACAGCTTTAGCTAACATAAGAAATGTATTTAGATACAAAGATGTATGTTTACTTCACGGTGTTACCTCTTCTGGGAAGACAGAGTTATATATCAAGTTAATACAAGATACTTTAAAAGAAAAGAAAACTGTTTTATATTTATTGCCTGAAATAGCTTTAACAACACAAATTATCAAACGCTTGCAATTACAATTTGGAGATAAAGTCGGTGTAACACATTCTCGATTAAATAATAATGAGAGAGTTGAAGTTTGGAATGCAGTTAACAGTGAATCTTTTGATAATATTAAGTACCCTTTAATGCTTGGAGCGCGTTCTTCTTTGTTTTTGCCCTATAATAATCTAGGATTGATTATTGTAGATGAAGAGCATGATAGTTCATTTAAACAGTCCCAGAATAATCCTCGATATAATGCAAGGGATTCTGCAATATACTTGTCTAAATTGCATAATGCAAAAGTCTTATTAGGATCAGCAACTCCATGTTTAGAGTCATTTTATAATGTGAAGAAAAAGAAGTATGGATTTGTTGAAATGAAAACAAGATATAAAGGGATATCAATGCCTAAAATTCAAACTATTGATATTAAAAAAGCGTATCTAAAAAAGCAAATGACTAATCATTTCTCATCTAAATTATTGTCAAAAATTTATGATTGTTTGAATGAACGCAAACAAGTGATATTATTTCAAAATCGTAGAGGTTATTCTCCTACACAGAGTTGTAATTCTTGTTCTTTTACACCTCAATGTAAGTATTGTGATGTAAGTTTAACTTTTTATAAGCATAATAACCATCTTAAATGTCATTTTTGTGGTTATACTGAAGGAACAATAAAGATTTGTCCAAATTGCATGGCAGATGATTTTAAAGATATAGGATTTGGAACTGAACAGATTGAGGAAAGTTTAAAAATGCTTTTTCCTGATAATATTATAAAACGAATGGATTATGATACAACAAGAGGAAAGAACTCATACAAAATACTAATTAGTGATTTTGAAAGAGGCAAGATCGACATACTTGTAGGAACTCAAATGGTAACAAAAGGATTAGATTTTGATAATGTTGGTTTAGTTGGAATACTAAATGCAGATAAGATGTTACATTTTCCAGATTTCAGATCTTACGAAAGAGCATTTCAGTTGATGATGCAAGTATCAGGTAGGTCAGGAAGAAAGGGAGACGTTGGATCTGTTTTTATACAAACATTTGATGAAGATCATGAGATTTTTAGCTTGCTTAAATCTAATGATTATTCCTCATTTGTTTTAAATCAAACTCATGAAAGAAAAATGTTTAATTATCCACCGTACTGTAAAATTATTTCAATCAAAATCAAACATAAAAACCAAAATAGACTTGATGATGCATCACTTTATCTATCATCTATGATGAAAAGAAGTTTTGGTGGCAGAGTATTGGGCCCTGAATATCCAATAATATCAAGAGTAAAAAACTACTTTATTAAAAATATTATTTTAAAAATTGAAAAAGAAAGTTCTTTTATTGAGGCTAAAAAAATATTGCAACTTTTAATTGAAAAATTGTTGGAGAGAAAAGAATTTAGATCTGCAAGAATAGTAGTAGATGTTGATCCTGATTAGTTACATGCGTTCCATATGTTTGTTTTTGGACATGGTGCTGTAATGTTTATTTCTTCTTTTCTAACTGGGTGGATAAATGTAATCTGTTTTGCAATCAAACTAATACTTGCATCTGTATTAGATCTCTTCGCACCATATTTTAAGTCACCTTTAATTATACAGCCGATATTTGATAATTGAACTCTGATTTGATGATGCCTGCCTGTTTTAGGTTTTATTTCTAAAAGGAAAAAATTATCAAGTCTTTTAAGTAATTTGTAATCAAGAATTGCATTTTTTCCATTTTCCGTTTTTGTTACAAAAGATTTATTTTTCTTCTCGTTTTTTTGCAGTTTATTCTTTAATGTTCCAAATGATTTTTCTGGAGAATTTTCAACTATAGCCCAGTAAGTTTTATTTATTTCTTGATTTCTAAACTGTTCATTCATCCTTGATAATGCTTTACTAGTTCGTGCAAATAATATAATTCCTGATGTAGGTCTGTCTAATCGATGAATAGTACCTAGAAATACTTCTCCTTTTTTGTTGTATTTCTTTTTGATATAAAATTTAACGTGATCTGATAGTGGTGTGTCTCCAGTTTTGTCACCTTGAATAATATCTCCAGATTTCTTGTTTACAGCTATGAGATGATTGTCTTCATATAAGACTTCAATCATTATTAATATTGTTCATTATTATTTGGAAAGTCAACTGACTTTACATCTGCAACATAATTTCTGACCGCACCAGAAATTTCATCATATAGGTTAAGGTAACGTCTAAGGAATCTTGGATTAAATTCATGTGTCATGCCTAGCATATCATGAAGTACTAAAACTTGTCCATCTACACCATTTCCAGCTCCAATTCCAATAACAGGTATATTAATACTCTCTGCTACTTTTTGAGCTAATTTTGCTGGCACCTTTTCTAAAACTAGTGCAAAACATCCAGCCTCTTCTAATAATTTCGCATCAGCTAATAACTTTTGAGCCTCTTTCTCCTGCTTTGCCCTTACAGTATATGTTCCAAATTTATAGATAGATTGTGGTGTTAGTCCTAGGTGTCCCATTACAGGAATTCCAGCTGTTAGAATTCTTTTTATAGATTCAATTATTTCTTCACCACCTTCTAATTTAATTGAATGACCACCACTTTCTTTCATTATTTGTATAGCTGATGATAATGCTTTCTTCGAATTTCCTTGATAAGATCCAAATGGCATATCAACTACAACAAGCGCTCTTTCTACTGCTCTTACTACTGATGATGCATGATATATCATTTGTTCTAAAGTTATTGGAAGTGTAGTCTCGTGACCCGCCATAACATTTGATGCTGAATCTCCAACCAAAATAACATCGATTCCACCTGTATCAATTATTTTTGCTAATGTATAATCATAAGCAGTAAGCATAGATATTTTCTCACCATTGCACTTCATTTCTGCAAGGCTATGTGTGGTTACTCTTGTGTAGTTTTTCTTTGCTGTTGACATTTTATTTATTTTGAATTAATACAAATGAATTTTTGTATCCTAAGGATTTCAATTTCATCATGTGAGATGTGGCTTCTTCATTGGTTTTAAATTTTCCAGAGTAGTAAATAAATGTATTTTTAGTTTTTCGTTTTATTAAATTCTCAATGTCATTAAATTTACTGTTGCTCACTTCTTTTAGGTATGTTCCTATTTGTACAGTATAAAAGTTTTTGTTTTGATTAACCTCTTTTATATCAGTATTGTCATTTGTGGTGATTTTCTCTTTGCTAATATCATAAGTTTTTGTTCCGTTTAATTCAAAATCTTTTAGCACAAATAAGTTTTTAAGAAATTTATTATTCTCTTTTATTTTTTTATTAATTTTTTTTTGTGAAGCCACTTCTGTTTCTAAAGTTTCTTTTTGATTTTTTAAGATGTTATAGTTAGTCTGAATTTGCTTAAAAATAACTTCATCATTATCTTTGTTTATTTTCATTGTAGATAATTCACTTTTTAATGATAATAAGTTGTCCTTTAAAATCATTATTTCATTGTTTTTTTTAGAAATTAATCTTGATGATTCATCTTTAAGTTTTTTTGTTTTACTATTTAAATTAGCTAAATTAATAGTTAGAGAGTTATTTGAATTTAATAAATCTCGATTATTTATTTCATGAAGAGTTGTTTCCTCTTTGATTTCCTTCTCTGTAAAGTTTGATGACTTTTTAATTTTATCTATGTTTTCTAAGTGATCAGAATTTTTACTCTTTTCTAATTTAATTTGTTTTTCAAGAGCACTATTTTTCTTTAAGAGCTGTTTATTTGTTTTTATATTCTCTTTAATTGTACTCTCTTTAATTTCAAGATCTTTATTTAGTGATTTAATTTTTTTTTCTTGTTCTAGATTTAAATTAGTTAATTCATTATTTAGTGTTGCTGTTTTTTCAATTGTAACTATATAATTTTTAATACTGTCATTAAAATTATGAGATTTTATTAGTGACAATTCTTTTAAATCAGAATCATTGTTTGAAGCATTTATTTCCTCGTTCGTTTTATTTGATGAAAGATAATTTTCGTTTTTTATTCTTTTTTTAGCGAAAAGGTTAAAATATGATACTCTAGACTTTGTAAGTGATCCAATTTGTATTCCGCATACTCCATCTTTTTTATTTTCTATAAAATAGGTGGTAAGTAGTTTAGAGTTAACGTATATCTCAAAAATATTCTTTTCTGAGCGTAATTCTAAAGAATTGTATTTATCAATTTTATTTATAATCTTATTTCTTGTCCATCCGTAATTTTTTGTATTATTATCTAGATTCTTTTCTACACCATCTGATTTATTGATGCATCTATACTCGCCCTTATTATTTATTTCAAAAATAATAGCATTGTTATTTTCAGATTTTAATACAACTCCAATTGAAGAGTTTTCATTTTCTGATGGTTCTATTTTGAATGAAGTTTTTAGTATAAAATCAGAAACATACGAATCTTTAGCTAGTATTTTAAAAGTGCTATTATTATTATTTCGACTCAACAATAAATCACCATTATCAAGTATAAAATAATTGTCTTGGCTTATTCCAATATTAAAACTATTACATTTTTTCTCAAAATCTTCAGAAATAATTTGAACATTAAAAGTTTCATCTGTAATTTGCTGAGCAAACAAGCTATGAGAAAATATTGTTGTTAAGATAATTGTAATTACTTGCTTCATTTTTTTCTTTTATTTAGGCAAATTTACAAATTAAGTATTGAAATTATGATATAAAAAAGTAACTTTGCAAACATGAAAAAAATATTAGTTGTTGTATCATTTTTAGCATTTATTATTACATCCTGTGAAACAGATTTTGATGTTAACAGTGATTGGGAAGAGATCACTGTAGTTTATGGGCTTCTAAACCCTAATAATGATACTCAATACGTTAGAATTAATAAAGCTTTTCTAGGAGATGCTGATGCAGTCGCTATGGCTAGTATATCTGATTCAATTAATTATGATCCTTCAAATTTATCAGTTAGTTTACATAAAATTAACTTTAATGATACAGTCTCCTCTGTAAATCTTGATACTTCTTTAGTTATAAAAGATTCATTGGATGTAAATGGCACCACTGGATTATTTCCTGTTGATAATAATATAATTTACAACACTGTACTACCAACTGGATTTTTAAATAAAAATTTTAGATATGCTTTGACTATTGAAAATTCATACTCGGGTCATAAAGTTAGTTCTAATACTGAGGTTATAAGTGATTTTAGTTTTTTAAATTTTAATCCGGCTTATAAATTTGGATTTTATAATCCAAATTTATCTGATAGTTCAAAATTTTTATCAAAGTCAATAGAATGGGAAAAAGTTACAAATGGTGAAATATATCAACTTGATATAAAATTTAATTATCTTGAAAATAATGTTGTTAAATCAATTATTTGGAGTCAGCCACTAGAAGTATTTGATGGAAGAGATATGACTCAGAGGCTTGAAGGGATAAGGTTTTTTAATTTTTTAGAGAGAGAACTTAGTAATGAGAATGTTACAAGAGTCTTTATTGGTTTGGATTTAATAATGAATGTTGGAACTAAGAATTTAAATACTTACATAAAAGTTAATGAGCCCATTACGGGAATAGTAAGTCAGAGGCCTCAATTTACAAATATTAATAATGGAATTGGTATTTTTTCTTCTAGATTCACACATACTGAGTATAACATAGGATTAACAGATGACACTAGAAATTATTTGATAAATAATCTTAATAGAAACTTTCAATAGTCTGACATTCTGTCACTATTTCGTGTTGTGTCGCTAATAAAATATTTTTTTTTGACAATTTTGTCCTCAAATTTGATTTGGTATCCTAATTGCAATATATCCAATTAGAAAATAAATTGTAAAAATTAAAATATATTAAAATGAGTAAAATTATTGGAATTGATTTAGGAACTACAAACTCTTGTGTCTCTGTTATGGAAGGAAATGAGCCTGTAGTTATTCCTAATGCTGAAGGAACTAGAACAACTCCTTCTATAGTTGCTTTTATTGAAGGTGGAGAAAGAAAAGTTGGAGATAGTGCTAAGCGACAAGCTATTACTAATCCAACAAAAACTATTGCCTCAATTAAAAGATTTATGGGGGAGAGTTTTTCATCAATGTCAAAGGAGATAAAGAACGTGTCTTACAAAGTTGTGAAGGGAGATAACAATACCCCTAGAGTAGATATTGATGGTAGATTGTATACTCCACAAGAAATTTCTGCAATGGTATTGCAAAAAATGAAAAAAACTGCTGAAGATTATTTAGGAACAACTGTAACTCAAGCTGTTGTAACTGTTCCTGCATATTTTAACGATGCACAAAGGCAAGCAACTAAAGAAGCAGGTGAGATTGCTGGACTTAAAGTTGAACGAATTATTAATGAGCCTACCGCTGCAGCTCTTGCATATGGTTTAGATAAGGCAGCTGATGACAAAACTATTGCAGTTTTTGATCTAGGTGGTGGAACATTTGATATTTCAATTCTTGAGCTTGGTGATGGTGTTTTTGAAGTTAAATCTACAAACGGTGATACACATCTTGGTGGCGATGATTTCGATCAAGTTATTATTGATTGGCTCGCAAATGAATTTAAAAAAGAGGAGAATTTGGATCTTAGAGAAGATCCAATGGCTTTGCAAAGATTAAAGGAAGCTGCTGAAAAGGCTAAAGTAGAGTTGTCTTCGTCCTCTCAGACTGAAATCAACTTACCTTATGTTACAGCGACTGCATCAGGTCCAAAGCACTTAGTTAGAACTTTATCAAGATCCCAGTTTGAGAAATTAGCTGACAAATTAATTCAAGCAACAATAACTCCTTGCAAAAAAGCAATGAAAGATGCTGGAATGTCATCTTCTGATATTGACGAAGTTATTTTAGTAGGTGGTTCTACAAGAATACCTGCAATACAAGATGTTGTTGAAAAATATTTTGGTAAATCACCTTCAAAAGGTGTTAATCCTGATGAGGTTGTTGCAGTAGGAGCTGCAATTCAAGGAGGTGTCTTAACGGGAGATGTTACTGATGTTCTTCTCTTAGATGTAACTCCTTTGTCCTTGGGTATTGAAACTATGGGAAGTGTTATGACTAAATTGATTGAAGCAAATACTACAATCCCAACAAAAAAATCAGAAGTTTTTTCAACGGCAGCTGACAATCAACCAGCAGTTGATATTCATGTTTTGCAAGGTGAACGTCCAATGGCAAGTGATAATAAGTCAATTGGTCGTTTCCAATTGTCAGACATTCCGCCAGCTCCAAGAGGTGTTCCACAAATTGAAGTAACTTTTGATATTGATGCAAATGGAATCCTAAATGTATCTGCTAAGGACAAAGCAACTGGTAAGGAGCAAAATATTAAAATTGAAGCATCTTCTGGTTTATCTGATGAAGAAATTCAAAAAATGAAAGAAGAAGCTGAAGCAAATGCAGATTTAGATAAAAAAGCAAAAGAAACTGCAGAGAAGATAAACGGCGCTGATGGAATGATTTTTCAAACAGAAAAGCAACTAAAGGAATTTGGTGAAAAGCTTTCAGATGACAAAAAGAAACCAATTGAAGAGGCTTTAGTTAATCTAAAATCTGCACATGAAAGTAAAGATTTATCATTAATTGATTCTGCAATGGAGAAAATAAATGCAGCTTGGACAGCTGCATCTGAAGAGATGTATAAGGCAACTCAAGAAGCTGGAGCTGGTGCAGAAGCTGGAGCTGGTGCAGAAGCTGGAGCTGGTGCAACAGCAGATGCGACAGATGATGTTACAGATGTAGATTTTGAAGAAGTTAAAGAGGAAAAAGAAGATAAGGAATAACTATTTTAACTTATTTTTTCTAAAAAAGCCCTGCCATTAGTAGGGCTTTTTTTATATTAGCTACATGAAATCCTTTTTATATGTACTACTTTTATTCCCATTTTTATTAAATGCGCAAACTGCATTTATTTCTGGAAATGATTCTATATGTGATAATTCTGCTGAAAATGCTGAAATATTAGTCTCATTTAACGGTTTAGCCCCTTTTAATTTTAATTATGCAATAAATGGGATGCAACAATTATCAATCATCACTGATCTTAACCCTTTTATAATACTTTCTCAAACTGAAGGGGTATATACAATTGATTCATTTAGTGATGCAAGTGGAAATTTTGACTCATTTTCAGGAAGTGGATTAGTAACTATTCTTAAGAGTCCGGATGCAATTATTTCAACATTAACAGATACACTTTCAGTTGTTTATCCTTTTGGAAATTTTAATAGTGAATCTAATGGAAATATAATAAGTTGGGAATGGAATTTTGGTGATAATACAGTTAATCAATTTTCTGAAGTAGTATCACATGAGTATAAAGATTCTGTTGCGATTTATCAAACTAGTTTAATTATTACAGATACTCAAGGGTGTACTGATACAGCAACAAAGATAATTTGGATTAATAATGATTTCTGGATTTATGTTCCCAATTCTTTTACACCAGACAATGACAAATTTAATGATAAGTTTTGCATAGAATATAATGGGATAAGAGAAGATACATTTATATTTCAAGTATATAATTCAAAGGGAGAGATGATATTTAATACAGATACTCCAACTGATTTAAGCTGTAGTCTTAATAGAGGCTGGAATGGTAAGAATCTTATTAGAGATGAATACTACCCCTTAGATAATTATACTTATGAGATGTTTTTTAAAGATTTAAATGGATGGAAGCATCAAAAATATGGAACTATAAACTTAATAAGGTAATTTAAGAGTATTGGTTTATCTAGTAACTAGGATTTTTATATGCTTTGATTAATTTTTTCAAAATGATACTCAATTAATCTGCCGATTGGATTTTTTAGTATTCTACCTTTTTTTAATCCATGTCTTTTTGTTGCTTCTTCAATTTCATCAGACAAGAAAAATGCAACAGATCCAATAAAATTAATGCTTACAGATTCTGACTTGCTAAAGCATTTTACATGTAGATCGATAAATTCATCTAACGTATCTTTAATTAGTTTTTGAATTATCGGATGGTCTCTTGTTACAGTAATGAAGGGAAAATATTGTGCTAGAAAAACATTTGCTCTATTAGTATTGTAAACATTTTTATTTATCACATCAATATTTGATTCAAAACTTGATTCAAATTTCTCTTTAAGTTCTTGATCCATTTTTCCATTAAAATAAAGAGATAATATTTTTTTTCCAAAATAATTTCCTGAAGCATCATCTCCCATTATAAAACCTAATGAAGGAGCATGTTCATAAATTTCTTTCCCGTCATAATAACAAGAATTTGATCCTGTTCCAAGTATACAAGTAATACCAGGATTTCCATCATACATTGCAAAACAGGCAGCATCTAAATCATGGCTAATATTAACAGTAGCATTTTTAAAAAATCCAATAAATGGTGTTTCAATTATTTTATTTTTTGCTTTTGAAGAGCAACCAGCGCCGTAAAAGAACACGTGAGAAATCTTGTCTTTCCAATTATTTAACTCCGAATTCTCAAGATGATTCAGAATTGATTTATCATCTATAAAATAAGGATTAAAACCAATTGTAGATATCTCTTGAATTAGTTTTCCATTAGTATCACATAATGCCCAACTGCACTTTGTTGAACCGCTATCAGCTATTAGTATCATTAGACTTTTTTAAAGATTCCGGCAAACATAGTGTAAATATAACACATATTAAATTTTTATAAAAAAAAATGGTTAAGTGTATTAAACACACTAACTTTGCAGTGATTAATAAAATTTAAAATGAAAATAGGAATAAATGGATTTGGTAGGATTGGAAGATTAGTTTTTAGAGCAGCAATGAAAACAAAATTAATAGAGATTGTTGCTATAAATGATTTAGTTGATATTAATTACTTAGCATATATGCTAAAATATGATTCTACTCATGGAGGATATACTAATGATATTAAAATAGATGGAGATTTCTTAATTGTAAATGACTGTAGAATTAGAGTTACATCTAAAAAAGATATTAAAAGCTTAAATTGGAAAGAAATAGGGGCAGAATATATTATCGAGTCTACAGGATTTTTTTTAACAAATGAGTTAGCTTCGATGCACTTAGAAGCTGGTGCTAAAAAGGTGATTATGTCTGCACCTTCTAAAGATGATACCCCAATGTTTGTTATGGGCGTAAACCATAATCAGTATAATTCCTCGATGAATATAGTGTCTAATGCTTCTTGTACAACTAATTGTCTTGCTCCAATTGTTAAAGTCCTTGATGAAAATTTTGGTATTGAAAGCGGCTTAATGACTACTGTTCATGCTGTAACAGCTAGTCAAAAGAGTATCGATTCTCCATCAATCAAGGATTGGAGGAGTGGAAGAGGTGCATATCAAAATATCATTCCATCAAGTACTGGCGCTGCTAAAGCAGTAGGCAGGATTTTGCCTGAAATGAAAGGAAAATTAACAGGAATGTCTTTTCGTGTTCCTACAGCTAATGTTTCAGTTGTCGATTTAACAGTTAATCTTAGTCATCCAACAACTTATGAAGATGTATGTAGAACTGTACAAAAAGCTACTAATTCTAAGGAGCTTTCTGGCATTTTGGGTTATACTGAAGATATGGTTGTTTCAAGTGATTTCTTATCAGATTCCAGATCATCCATATTTGATGCTAATGCTGGCATACAACTAAATGGTAAATTTATGAAAATTGTTTGTTGGTACGATAATGAATGGGGTTATTCTAACAGAATTATTGATCTCTTAATTCACATGAATAGTATAGATTCATTACAATAATTCATACTTAGTGTTAAATTGACACTACTTTTTTTTATATTCGATCAATTATTTTAAAGTGTTTATTTTACACTAAGCCACTTGAAATCATAATTTATTCTAGCAAAACTTTATAAATGTATTTTTTACACTAAGTGATATTTTTAGTATATTTAGCAAAATCAAAAAAATATATTATGAAAAATTTAAGAAAACTTTTTGCTTACAGTTTGTTTGTATTTGCTTTTTCATCGCATTCATTTTCTCAAACATTAGCTGATTCAGCATTAGTTACCTTTCAAGTTGATATGAATGCGGTAACAAATTCATTTACAACCCCAGAAGTAAACGGCACTTTTAATAATTGGTGTGGTGATTGTTGGTCAATGACTGATTCAAATAACGATAATGTTTGGGAAATTTCTGGTATGGTGCTAAAAAATACACCTTTGGAGTTTAAATTTTCAGCAGATGGTTGGGGTATTCAAGAAAATTTATTTCCTGGTGACCCTTGCACTGTTACAGCTTGGGGTTATACTAATAGAACTTTAAATGTTTCTAATGATACTACACTTGATGTTGTATGTTGGGAATCTTGTGGCCCATGTGGTGGGGCTCCCTCTGCATATAACGTAACTTTTCAAGTTGATATGAATGGTGTAAGTGGTTTTACCATTCCTGAAGTTAATGGTACATTTAATAATTGGTGTGGTAGTTGTTGGCAAATGTCTGATAATGATGGTGATAATGTATGGGATTTCACAACATTATTAGCTCCCGGTATTTATGATTTTAAATATTCAGCTGACAATTGGAATATTCAAGAATCTCTTGATTCAAGTCTCTGGTGTGTAAACACTGTTATTGATACTACATTACCTTCAGGTTATGCTGCAAATAGATCTTTTGAAGTGATTTCATCAGATATTACTTTAGATGTCGTTCCTTGGAATCAATGTGAGGCTCTCACGGTAGTTAATGGATGTACAGATAATACTGCAAATAATTATGATGTTTTAGCGACAGCTGATGATGGTTCGTGTATGTATGATGTTACCTTTACTGTTGATTTAAATTGCGCCGGATTAACACCTAATAATGTCTCTGCAACGGGACCATCTGATAATTGGTCATGTGGCGCTTATCCGTTAAGTGATACAAATTTTGATGGAGTATGGGAAGGAACTTTTAGCTTGCCTGCCGGTTCATTTGAATATATTTATTGTGCAGATGGATGGGCAGCAAGTGAGGCAGCTGATTTACTTGCATCTGGTACTTCAACTGGAGATTGGTCTTGTACACCAGTAACTGATTATTTTTCATTTGCTAATAGATTAATAACAGTTGGAGCTGTTATTACAAATGATACTTGGGGTTCGTGTGGTGCATGTATTCCACCAACTATTACTTCATATACAATCGATGCAGGTGGCTATTATTACGCTCCTACAAGTTTGACTATAAATATTGGTGATACAGTAACATGGTATAATAATGGTGGTTATCATGATGTAAATGGGGATATTAATTCACAAACTGGTTCAAGTTTTAATAACCCAGCTTCTTTTTATATACCTCCAGTTGTTGGTCCTGCAATAATAGGATCACATATTTTTACAACAGCTGGAACCTATAATTATGATTGTTCAATTGGATCTCATGCTTCATTTGGAATGATTGGAACAATTATAGTTAATAGTAATAATCCGGTATTAAGTCAGATTGATTTACCTGTTTCTTGGGATGATGTAAATGTTGATTATACTACTACGGATTTTGGAGGAGCTGCATCATCTTTAGTTCT
>Ga0208973_1000954_pt1 | contig 13551 bp, 12 predicted proteins | sample AOAMet_66_BLW_10_2_FD_188233 | JGI IMG/M metagenome (GOLD analysis project Ga0208973, IMG submission 188233) | Ammonia-oxidizing marine microbial communities from Monterey Bay, California, USA - CAN11_66_BLW_10 (SPAdes) | ecosystem: Environmental > Aquatic > Marine > Intertidal zone | place...
GCATCATCTGTGTGATGAACAGCATTAAGCCATTCATGCGGCAGCAGGAGTTACACATGCTATCCGCTAAGACGGAATTACTTGAGCAAGGATCGCGAAAGTTTCTATATCGCATTGGCGCCCGACCGACTGGTCTTGGCGGTGTCGAGGGCGCGTGGAACGGAGATTTTTTGGTGAATCAACGGCTGATGTTGGAGCGTGGCAATTACCTCCCCATCGGCGAGCTATCACCTGATATATCCATCGAAGAATTGGGTCAAAATTTTGGTTATCGCCATTCCGACATCGGTATATCTCAGGCGGAGCATCAACCTGAAACAGCGCCATCTTTGCAGAAACAGTATGCTGGTGTAGTCCAGAACTGGCGTCCCCCCAAAAAAAACTCCAGTCACAGCTGAGAATCCGGCGCGGCGTTTTCACGCTGCGTTCAACGCATTAAACAGGGTTATCTATCATTGGTGAGACCAGGAAGGGTTAACGCCCATTCGGAGCAAGTTAACATTACAAAATAACGCCTAAGGGTTGCTTGCTCGGACAATTTTAGGCAGTAGAAAGGCGAAGCTATGCATTTGATACGTTGCTTGATCAAAATTTCTTTGATATTCAATAGCAATAAAAGCTAGATGATCACGCTGACCGCGCCGGACACATTAGGTCTTCAATGACTGCCACGATGCTGACTAACTCCTGACACTCGCCCTTGCAAACGCCCTGATATCATTGATGAGCAAATCAGGTTGCTCCAAGGCAGCAAAATGGCCACCCGCTGGCATCTGGGTCCAACGCTGCAGATTAAACATCCTCTCAACATAGCTACGCGGTGGCCAGGTCGACATTTCGGCAGGGAATAAAGCTGCAGCCGTTGGCACGCTGATTTTTTTGAAATCGCTGGGAAAAAATCGGCCGCCCTCCTGCCGCCGACCATAATAGATCCACGCGGCCGTATTAAAGGTTCCTGTCAGAATGTACACCATAATATTTGCCAGCAAGGTGTCTTTAGAATAAACACTTTCGATATCATCACCGTTAATATCCGACCAGGCATGAAATTTTTCCACGATCCAGGCGGCTACGCCGACCGGACTGTCCATCATGGCAAAACTAAGGCTTTGGGGTTTGGTTGCCTGTTGGGTCCGATAACCTTCTTGCAGGATTTGTTCCTGCTCAAACTGGGCCTGCCAGGCTTGCTCTGCGGTGGTCTGCGGTCCGTCGGGCAAACGCATGGTGAGAATATTCAGGTGAATCGCCTGGCACGAACCGGCGTGATCATAACCGAGCCAGTTGGAAATGGTGCCGCCCCAGTCTCCACCCTGAGCCAGATAACCGTTATAACCTAACTGCCCGGTCATTAAATGATTGAAGATAGAGGCTATTCGCCGTGGGCCGATGGGTGCGGGTGGCGCTCCGGAAAAACCGAACCCGGGTAGAGACGGCACCACCACATCAAACGCATCGTCAATGTTCCCACCAAACCTCTCCGGGTGAGCCAGCTTATCTATGACTTCGAGAAACTCGACTACGGAACCGGGCCAACCATGGCTGATCAGCAAGGGTTGGGGATTTGGGCCACTGCCCTTTTCATGGATGAAGTGAATATCAATATCATCGATCTGGGCGACAAAGTTGTCAAAACGGTTGATTTCGTTCTCGTGCCGATACCAGTCAAAATCACTCACCCAGTAATGGCAGAGTTCCTTCAGGTAAGCTGTATCGGTACCTAAATCCCAGCCACTATTGTTGGGCAGAGCCTGCCAGGGATAACGCTGCACTCTGGCGTATATCTCGTTAAGGGTTTTCTCGGAAATAGCGAGATTAAATTCTCTGATCATTACCTGTTCGATCTGTGTTCGTTGTCGGTTGCCGTCGCCGTTGATCCTGCAATAGTGGCGGATCGAGTCTGGCTGACGAGTACGAGGACTATAAACAGCATTTTTTCAAGTTGTCAAAGTATGGCTTTTCGGGGTTTTTGGGTTAAAAACGCTGGTTTAATGGTTTCTGGATAAATGAAGCCCAAGGGTTATCTTTTAGCGGATTTTTAGGCGCTAGGTGTGCGAGGCCCTGCTTTTAATACGTTGCTTGGTCAAAATTTCTTTGTTTTTCTATAGCGATAAAAGCTAGATGATCGCGCTTACCGCGTCGGGCACATAATGTTTGCGCTACAGGCTGACTTCGTGCGAAGTAACTTAGTCATCCTATGTCTATCGTAATAATCAGCTAAGTCTCGGGAAGCAGCTTTAACAGCTCAATATGGTGCCGGAAAGAGGACTTGAACCTCCGACCAATTGCTTACGAAGCAACTGCTCTACCAACTGAGCTATTCCGGCAGTACTAGCAATTATACCAGCACGCTGTCTCGGTGCGAGCATAAACCAAAAATACAACTGGCGAATGCACTGAGTTTATATCTCAATGGGTGAGAAGCGCGGATGGAAATCGGCCTTATACCTGTCGATGACCTCCTTCGACGTGGCCAAATGTGCATGTTGTGCCGTCGCTGCGGGCGAGAGCGGGCGCGATCGCGTCGGTCTTCCGAAGGCTCTGCCTAGTAGGTGATAGATGACTTCCATCTTATTGCATGACCGTTATAATCAGGTTCAGGTTACAGGGAGATCATGGAATGGGACTTGCGGACTACAGTGTCTATCCTGACGTAGACAACCTGATGGCGGAGTTTAAACAGTATGACCTGTTTGAACATGTGGTTGAGTTGGAATCTTATGGTATGACCATCGTACCGCCAGAGAGAATGCAAACCAGCGAAGGGTTTATTGATCGACTGCGGGATGCCATCGTTCGTACATGCGAACAGCGGAACGGCATCACCATTGGCGATGTAAAGACAGCCAGTCCATCTGGAGGACAGATATTCCACAACAGTTGGGATCTGTTGGAAGAGGATGAGGTATTCGTTGAAGCGGCTGTTAATCCGGTCGTGCTAGCGCTGGTGAGATGGTTGCTCGGTCAAAGCGCAGTGTTTTCGGGTCAGACCTGGATTATCAAAGCGCAGGGAACGCCGGGACTTGGTCTGCATAGTGATTCTCATGGCGTTCCTTCCGGTGCGGGTCAGATTGCACATATGTGCAATGCGTCCTGGATCTGTACCGATTATGAAAGTTCCTCAGATGGGCCCACGGTTTTTGTTCCCGGCAGTCATAAGTATGGCCGGGCAACATTACCCCATGAAGCTAATCTTGAAAATACGCCTTACAAGTTCGTTCCACTCATTGCGAAGGCAGGTTCGCTGGCGATCTGGAATGGTGCAACCTGGCATGCATCTGAGAAGCGCACGAATCCTGGCATGAGAGTGACGTTGGTGCAGAACTATATGCGCCCTTACATGCGAGTTCAGCATAATTATGAAGATACTTCTCCTCAGTTACTTGAGAAGTATCCCGAGTTAGAGCGAGTGATTGGCAAGTCACTTTATCCCTATGAAGATTCCCAGAATCCAGAAGGGTCTCGGATTGCTCCTTTCATGAAAGCAGGAACAGATCCTTTCGCCTAATCCTTAGCACTAGTTGAAACTAATCCGGTGCAGGTCGAGTATGCCGACGAATGGCGCAATCATATTCAACCCAGTGAATTTGTGTTGAGCGTTAGCGGGAGAGGACTGATGTCTACTTACTGCAATTCACCTGTAATTCGGCTGAATCCTGCTGAAGCCCTCACATTGATCAAGTGCCTGAATACCCAACGCGGTAAAAAGTAATCAATGTGAAGATCAGCGGCGGATTCGAATCACCGGTGTTAGTTGCTGCTTTGTATGGGAGCGGATGCTGAATGATCCAATTCAGAGTGTTTCGAATCGGTACCTTAAAGAAACGCGTTGACCGCTCGATAGCCGTTATTCCTTCCAGTCGCTATTATCAGGTAACGTACCTGCCGCCAGATAGTATGCAGTTGAAGAACAAGAACGATAAACAGCATTTTTCCAAGATGCCAAAGTATCGCTTTTCGGGGTTTTTGGGTTAAAAACTTTGGGTTAATGGCTTCTGGTTAATGGCTTCTAGGTAATGGATGGTCACTGGCTGTCATCATGCTTGCCTGCTGGCTTACCCTCGGCAGGGTAGATCACTCGGAGTCACCCCGCCTCAGTCTGGGTTATCACTTAGCGGATTCGAGAACAAACCCTTCGTAATCTTGATCGGCCACTTGCGATAGTCTTTCAAAATACTTTGAACCGCGCAAATGTGCCAAAAACTGGCGCGGTTTACCCGGTATGTTGGCCCCCATGTACCACGAGTCAGTTAAGGGGTAGAGAGTCTGCGCTGCGGCCGCATTGATTTCTTCATCCCACATGGATGCCGCTTCATCTGTCGCTTCAATCGCGCCAAGGTTATTTGCTCGCAAATGAGCGATGCTTTCTGCGATCCAGTTAGCAGTGCGCTCGCCACCCAGTGGCATAGTGTACAAAACGCCCGGTGAACCCGGACCGTGGATCATAAATAAATTTGGAAACCCAGCAATGGTCGCTCCAAGATAATTTTCGAACCTGTCTGCCCATTTTTCCTGCAGACTCAAGCCATCGCGCCCCTTCGGATTTAAATTCAACATTGAACCGGTGACCGCATCAAAACCGGTTGCTAGCACCAACATATCGATTGGGTGTTCCCCCTGCTGGGTCTGCACAGCAGTTGCCGAAAAGGATTTAATTGGATCGTCACGCAGATCCACCAAAGATACGTTGCCCCGGTTATACGTTTCAAAGTAGCCATTGTCCAAAATCAGACGCTTTGTGGCAAAGTGATAGTCTGGCAACAATTTCTCCGCGGTCTCAGGATCACGAACAATTTGGCGAATTTTGCCCCGCACGAATTCTGACACTTCGTCGTTCAGGTCTTTATCGATCAGGACCGCACTAAAACTATTGATCGACAGATGTATGCCTCCTTCTTCCCACAACGATTCATAAATGGCGTGGCGTTCCTCTGGGGTATAGTCTTGAGCGCTTCTACGGATCGTTTTGTGTGGCCATCCACCCCTATGCAGCATTGATTGGCGTAGGTCATCCCAATCGGCTCGCGATCGTTTCAACTCCTCCTCGGACAAGGCTCGATTACGCGCTGGTAAAGAATACTGGGGGGTGCGCTGAAAAACCGTGACGTGTTCTGCTTCTTTTGCAATCTCGGGTATCGACTGTATGCCTGACGACCCGGTGCCAATCACCCCTACACGCTTGCCAGCAAAACTGACTTTGTCGTGAGGCCAGCGTCCCGTGTGGTAACACTCGCCTGCAAAGTCATCAATACCGGGATAGTCCGGCCGGTTGGCTACAAACAAGGCTCCTACCGCACAAATAAGAAACTGCGCCGAGGCGGTTTCTCCTTGATCGGTTTCAATCGTCCAGGATTGAGTTTGTTCATCATATCTTGCATCGGTCACCCAGGTTTTAAACTGAATGTCTTTGGTCAAATCAAAGCGCTGCGCAAAGTGTTCGAGGTAAGCCAGCACAGAAGCCTGGGGCGTTTGTGTTTCCTTCCATGTCCAGTCGTCGACTAACTCCTGGGAGAATGTGTAAGCGTAAAACGGGCTGCTAGGGGCATCGACCCGTGCACCTGGATATCGGTTATACCACCATGTGCCACCAACTCCGCCAGCACTGTCGTACACGCGTACGTTAAGCTTCAATTTGTCACGGAGGTGGTGCAGCGCATACAGGCCGCTGAAGCCCGAGCCAATAATAATCGCGTCGTAATCTGTCTTGTCTTTTCTCATCCTCAAAGGACCGCCCAACCACATGCATTTGGAGAATAAGAACTATAAACCGCATTTTTCAAAGATGTCAAAGTATCGCTTTTTGGGTTTTGGGTTAAAAGCTCAGGATTAATGGTTTCTGGGTAGTGGATGGTCACTGGCTGTCATGATGCTTACCCTCGGTAGGGTTGATCACTTAGGAGGCTATAAGGTGGGGCAGGAGTGATTCTGGCTTCAACTGTTTGACGAGTTTTGATAATTTCATTAATTAGTTCCTTTAACTCTTCTTCGTATTTACGATAAATTACTCGGCTACCACTACATGTGTTTATCCAATCTCTTCCTGCTCGCGAAAAAATGAGATACTTTTGAGCGATCTGTATTTTGATACCGCAACTACCGAGGCTGGTCTTCAGCATTGTGTTTTTTTCAGTCTTACCCTTTAAAGTCTCTAAAACTTTAAGGCTGGCTTCTACATACTTCTGTTTATTTCCCTTCTTTGGATTAACAATTTCTGCTTCCGTGACAGTGCCGATGTAGATTGAGTCTGCTTTAAATACTCTATCTTCGAGAGCCCAGCTAGCACATCTACACGCCAAAGCCTCTGACGAAAATAGGCCCAAAAACAACCAGATTATAGTAATTCTCATTCTATGTTTGAGCCTCCAGATAGCTTCTTAAGCACACTAACTCTTCTCGAAAGAGCCGCTGCGCTTGATGGTGATTTGCACATTCATTTAAGCCGACCGAGACGTAGGTTAGCAAATTATCTCAGTGCTTTGAAATTGCTATCGAGGATCGAAGACTTTTTATAGTAGCGCGTTGCGCAACACAGCCAAGCGGCATAACGCCTTGCTAAGCAGCAAAGTGCCGAGGACTCGAATGTGATTCACATTAATGTCAACACTGTGCCCATGTTGGCGTAAAGTTGGTAACGTGCTGTATTATTTGTCGGCGCAGTCACGCGGACTTTCGCTATTCTCAGCTTGAAATTGGTTCCTTCAGATCGTCTCTGCTGCGGGTCCAGTGTTTTTAAATTATTCTTTTCCGTGTATGGTAAAGGCGTTGAAAAGTCGTTCTTGGCATCTTCAAAGACAGTTGAGTCGATGCTCGGGAAAAAAGTAGAAAGTGTGTTTTTCAACAAGATTCGCCACTGAGCTGATTTTTTAGAGAGAGGGCTGCACCGTGAAGGGATACTGGGTTAACCACGTAGTTGAAATCAAAGACCGTGACAAGTTTTTCGCTTACGCATCAGCGAGTGAATCGATGTTCACTGGTGATAACAAATACGGCGCATTAATGAAAGTGTTTGGACCGGTCTCAGCAACGATTAAGGGTGATGCCGTTTCACACGCCGCCCTTGTAGAGTTCAACAGTATTCAGGCTGCCATCGATTTTTGGCATGATCCGGACTACGCCGCTACGCGCGCCCATCTAGGTCCATTAGATGATGAGTCCTCAACGGTGGAGAGACGCGTCTGCTGCATAGAAGCGGAAGAGATCGCCATTTCACCCGACCAATGGTTCTGGCTAAACCATGTTTCAGAGATCAGAGATGAGGAGGCGTTTTTCAAATATGCAAACGCTAGCCTTGGAAACTTCAATGTTGCGGCATTTGGTCCCGTCGTTCATCAACATGCTGGAAGTCAAAGGATTCAATTAGCGGCCGCACTAGGATTCACCAGTGAAGATATGGCGCTAAACGTCCGCGGGACAGAGAGTTATAAATCTGCTCTAGCGGAGGGTGGTATGGTTGATGGTGAGTCGCATGTTGTAAGCCGCACCATATGCGCTTTACCCGCCACCAGTTAGGCAGGTTCTGAAAACACCTTGTCGAGAGTTCCCTGCGGTCTAAGTCTGAATCTCAAGTCTGAGGTTGAAAGTACTAGGATCAGGGTAAATTACTGTCAGCCGAAAACCTCAGCGCTTCCAGATTTGTCGTTGCAACGCTCACTGCCAGACCGGCGACTTCAACACGGGTTTGGTAAACAGATTTCGAAGATGTCAAAGTATGGCTTTTGGGGTTTTTGGGTTAAAAACTCCGGGTTAATGGTTTCTGATTAATGGATGATCACTATATATGGAAGAGGGGGTTCGCATGACAACACGTGAGGTGGATGTTGTAGTTGTGGGTGCTGGGTTTGCTGGCATGTATCTGTTGCACCGGATGCGTCAGTTAGGCCTGAGCACGCAGGTTTTTGAAGCCGCGGATGGGGTCGGTGGTACTTGGTACTGGAATCGCTATCCCGGGGCACGTTGCGATGCTGAAAGTATGGCCTATTCCTTTTCCTTCGATCCAGAGCTCGAACAAGAGTGGCAGTGGACCGAACGTTACGCGACGCAGCCTGAGATCCTGGAATATTTGAATCATGTCACGGATCGATTCAATCTGCGGCGCGATATCGAGTTCAATACCCGCGTGACGGGTGCGAACTACGACGATAAAACGAAACGTTGGTCAGTCTCCACAGACCAAGGTCACAAGGTCAGGGCGCGATTTTGTATGATGGCTACGGGGTGTCTATCTACTCCCCAAAACCCAGACATTGCGGGGCTCAAGAACTTTGCTGGACCAACCTATATGACCGGCCAATGGCCTCATGAGGGTGTGGATTTCAGCGGCAAGACAGTTGGCATCATTGGCACGGGTTCCTCAGCGATACAAGCGATACCAGTGATTGCTGCTCAGGCAAACCACGTCACAGTATTTCAACGCACGCCGAACTTCAGTGTGCCAGCCTACAATGCGCCTCTAGACAAAGATTGGGTTGAACACTACAAGAAAGATTACCCCACCCATAGAGATGACTACCGACAGGCGAGAGTGACCAGTTTTGGTGACTTGATGAATCCTGATGAGTTCCGTGAAGTGGATGAGCAAATGTTGCTCGAGACGCCAATAGAAGAAGTACACGAAAAGCTGGAGAGATTTTGGCAGTTTGGCGGTGCGCGATTTATGTGGGCATTTGTCGATACCATCGCTTCCGAGGAGGCAAACAGGGTAGTAGCAGATTTCGTTCGAAGTAAGATTCGTGAAACCGTCAATGACCCAAAAGTCGCGGATCTGTTGTGTCCGTCCAGCTATCCGATTGGGACCAAAAGAATTTGCGTCGACACTGATTATTATGCGACTTACAACCGAGACAATGTCGTCCTGGTAGATATAGCCAGTAGTCCTTTGCAAACTGTCACTGAGCAGGGGCTTAAGACCACTGCTGGGGACTATGGATTTGACATCCTGGTATTGGCCACAGGTTTCGACGCGATGACTGGCACCTTGTCGAGAATGAATATCACAGGTACTGAGGGCGTGCCTTTAAATGATACGTGGGCAGAAGGTCCAAAGGCTTATCTCGGGCTCGGCGTCAACAAATTCCCAAATTTGTTTTTGATTACCGGCCCCGGAAGTCCGTCGGTATTGAGTAACATGATTGTGTCAATTGAACAGCATGTCGACTTTATTACCGACATGATGGTGCATATGGGTGAAAACCAATATGAGTCGGTAGAGCCTGACCCCGGAGCCCAAGAAGCCTGGGTCGCTCATGTCAATGAAGTGGCTAACGGAACGTTATTTCCGAAGGCCGGCTCATGGTACATGGGTGCCAACATTCCAGGTAAGCCGCGGGTGTTTATGCCCTATGCTGCCGGTGTCGCCGTGTACCGTGAAGTATGTGATGGCGTCGTTGCTCAGGGCTATCAGGGTTTTAGTTTTTCCTGATTGGTTTAATTTAGGCAGAGAAAAGCCCCGCACTCGACAGCGTTGCGGGGTCCTCATGTTTTGTACAGTTTTCGCGTTCAATGTCATGTTAGGTATCAAAGCGGTTGACCGACCAAGCCAATTCGAGCACGCAGTGCTTCGTATCACTTCGACTTTCTGGCTGAACAATTTACACTACTCGAGTACGAATCCTTCAGACTATGCCTAGGAGCTTTTATGGCGAATCATTCACCACTGACTGCGCTCGTCGAGTATGAAGTGCGCGTCAAAAACAGTGATGTTGGGCAATGGCTCGATGTCTGGCAAGCGCGAGGCCAGGACGCTTTATTCGGAGAACCAGAAACCCTCGCTTACGAAGCAATGCAGTCTCAGCAAAATGCTGATCAAATACTGGTATTCGAGCGCTATAAAAACGGCCAATCGAGCCTTGATGCTCACATAGCTCGAACCGCGCATGCCACGCTCATTGAAACAATGGGCAGCAGAAATATGACCAGACGACGAGTGATGAGCAATCTGTTCAGTGACATAGATGACTACGGTTGGTGGTCTCGGGATACTGGCGCTGATCCCATGCAAGAAGCCGGCATAATTGTCACCCTTATTGGCACGCATTTCGATGACGAGGCAATGAAGCAGCGCTACATCGAGGTGACGGGAGATCACGCGAATTACTGTTATGAAGCCGAGCCAGATACGTTGATCTACAACGGTTGTCTTGCAATGAGGGATTCAGACCGTGGTCCGGATATCAAGACAGGTGATCTCTTGTTCGTTGCTGCTTTTAAAAATCAGGCTGCAGCGATCAAGCATCGCGATGATCCTCGGCACCTGAAACTGCAACCCGTGCTTGAAGGAATTGCCAGAGAGCGCAGATTTGCACTAACTTATCTTACGACGGGCAGAGGTTTTCTCTGGCGAGACTGATCAGGAGGTTAAAAGATTTTAAAAGTCTTACGTGGTACCGAGGGCCGGAATCGAACCGGCACTCCCGTGAAGGAACCGGATTTTGAATCCGGCGCGTCTACCAGTTCCGCCACCCCGGCACGCAAGAGGCGGCGATTATAGCGAGCCTTGGTGCTATTTGAAACATCTGGTGGCTGAATCTGGCTTTTTTTACATTAATGCTTCGAGTCCCTTTGAAAATAGTGCGGCGATATCGGTGCCGCCCTGTTTTTCCAGGAACTGATTCGTCACTTCAATATATTGTGGTATTTGCGCAGCATCGATTCCCAGCGTTTTGAACCGGGCGTACGCTTCATTGCCGCTTTTTAGCGCATCGCCATATTTTCCCGCGACAGCAACGAGGGATGAAATGCCTTGAGCTTTTTCGGAAACCTCCGGTGCGGCGTTCAGTAGCGATGCCATGTCCGGCACATGCTGGCTCAATTGCTGAAAGTCAGCGCCATCAAGCGTTGACTGCGCGACACTAAATAGCGTGCCAAGGCCGCCTTGCGCCTGTTGCTCTGTCACCCCAAGTTGCGCTGTCACTAGGCCGGTCAACGATGACATAGCCGCATTGTCCGTCACCATCTGTGACGCCTCTGTTGCTATTGCGCTGGCTTTGTCTTCCGAAGCTGCTGCTTTTAAAGCATCTTCAGCCGACTTTTGCTGGACATTTTCTTCGGTTTTCTCTGAGCCCAACCCCAGGGAGTTAAGCGCGTTGTTGAACCAGCTGGTCTCTGCCTGTGCCTGGCTCATGGCCAACAGCAATGAAGTGACAAATATTGTTTGCTTGAGCATGTCCGGGTCCTTTGGGGCGTTGTATGGTTAGATGTGACATCAAAGTTACCACTGCCAATTGCCGATTAATGTAAGGGTAATGAAAGTACTAATGGTCATCGCGATAATCAGCTAGAATGCGCGCTGTTTTTTAGCGCGCTTTGATAAGTGCAGGCACTATGCAAGTAAGCGACTTCACCTTTGATTTGCCCGAGCATCTGATCGCGCAGTACCCGGCAGCGGAGCGCACTGCGAGCCGTCTCATGCATCTCGATTCAGAGACCGGCACGGTCAATCACTATCATTTTGCTGATTTACCGTCGCTGGTGAATCGCGGCGATTTAATGGTGTTCAACAACACGCGAGTGATTCCCGCACGGTTCCATGGCAAGAAAGCCAGTGGCGGTAAGCTTGAGGTGTTGCTGGAGCGGGTGCTCGATGACTATCAGGCACTGGTGCAAATACGTAGCAGCAAGTCGCCGAAGCCAGGCTCAACAATATTGCTGGGTAGCCCGAATGGGCTAGCGCAGAACGAAACCGCTGTGCATGTTGAGGGCCGAGCGGGGGCTTTTTTTAAGCTTCGTTTCCCATCGCCGGGTGTGCTGAAGATTGCAGAACAGTTGGGTGAGATTCCTTTGCCACCTTATATCGCACGAGACGCCGCTGTGTCTCAGTCTTCAGAGGATGCGGCGCGTTATCAAACAGTTTATGCAAAACATGAAGGGGCGGTAGCCGCACCCACGGCGGGCTTGCATTTTGATGACAAGTTATTGGCAACCTTGGCCGAGCAGGACGTCGCGCGCACGGATGTGACTTTGCACGTGGGTGCCGGTACTTTTCAGCCAGTGCGTGTGGAAAACGTTGAAGCGCACGAAATGCATTCAGAACAAGTTGATGTGTCGCAGTCGACATGCGACGCGGTCATGAAATGTAGAGAAGAGAACAATGGCAGAGTCATTGCCGTGGGTACAACATCTGTGCGGTGTCTTGAGTCAGCCTCTGGCTCGACGGCGGCGCTTGCTGCAAGGCATATTGAACCCTATCAGGGTGATACAGATATTTTTATATACCCTGGCTATGAATTTAAGTCAGTTGACGCGATGATCACGAACTTTCATTTGTCCGGTTCAACGCTAATGATGTTGGTGAGCGCTTTTGCCGGCACAGAGAACATTAAACGTGCATATCAAATTGCTATTGAAGAAGAGTATCGCTTTTTTAGTTATGGCGATGCGATGTTGATCACTTGATCGGGAAAGACAATGAAATTTGAAGTTTCACATACGCAAGGTAATGCTCGTCGCGGTCAGCTAACGCTTAATCATGGTGTCGTGCAAACGCCAATTTTTATGCCCTGTGGCACCTATGGTTCGGTGAAGGGGCTCATGCCGACAACTCTTGATGAAATAGGTGTGCAGATTTTACTCGGCAACACTTTTCACTTGATGTTGCGTCCCGGTACCGAGGTGATTGATACCCACAAGGGATTGCATGGGTTCATGAATTGGCACAAACCGATTCTTACAGACTCCGGCGGCTTCCAGGTGTTTAGCCTTGGCGATATCCGCAAGATCACGGAAGAGGGTGTGAAGTTCAAGTCGCCTATTAATGGTGATGAGGTCTATCTTGACCCTGAAGTGTCAATGAAAATTCAAACGTCGCTCAACTCTGATATTGCGATGGTGTTTGATGAATGCACACCATTTCCAGCAGAAAAGAAGGCAGTGCAGGAATCAATGGAAATGTCGGCACGCTGGGCCAAGCGTAGTAGCGATGCCTTTAAGCAGTTAGAAAACCCTAATGCGCTGTTTGGTATTGTGCAGGGCGGCGTCCATAAAGATTTAAGAGATATCTCTCGAGAGGCGTTGCAGGAAATTGGCTTTGATGGCTACGCCATTGGCGGATTGTCAGTCGGTGAGCCTAAAGAAGATATGTATGAAATCTGCGAGCATGTCGCACCTCAGTTGCCTGAAGACAAACCGCGATATTTGATGGGTGTCGGCACCCCGCAAGATTTGATCGAGTGTGTGCTGCGCGGCATCGATATGATGGATTGTGTGATGCCTACCCGCAACGCGCGTAACGGGCACATGTTTACATCACAGGGTGTGGTGAGAATCCGCAATGCGTTTCACAAGAACGATGACAGCCCCCTTGATCCCAACTGTGACTGTTACACCTGTCAGAACTTCTCACGTGCTTATCTGCACCATCTGGATAAGTGTAACGAGATGTTAGGGCCAGAGCTCAACAGCCTGCACAACGTGCACTACTATCTTCAGATCATGGATGGCCTGCGAAGTGCGATTGAAACCGGCACGCTCGATAGTTTTGTCGGTGCCACCTATGAAGGTTGGGGTATCACCGCAGCCTGAATTTAGGGTGTTCAAACGCTTACAGTGGTAGCGCCATGA
>Ga0208973_1000955_pt1 | contig 13543 bp, 10 predicted proteins | sample AOAMet_66_BLW_10_2_FD_188233 | JGI IMG/M metagenome (GOLD analysis project Ga0208973, IMG submission 188233) | Ammonia-oxidizing marine microbial communities from Monterey Bay, California, USA - CAN11_66_BLW_10 (SPAdes) | ecosystem: Environmental > Aquatic > Marine > Intertidal zone | place...
GTATGTGCCGGTTGAAGGGAATGTGACTTCGGTTGTGGCGTCGGCCACCGGAGTCCCTAGGCCGTGCGCCATGAGGTAGGCGGATCCCATATTAAGAATAAACTGGGAGTCGACGGACCATCCTCCGCGATCTGAGAAGGCTTCGGCTTCCACAAAAAGAGACTCGGAGCCGTGGAGAGAAGTTGAAAGCAGTGCAATGAGGACAGGTCTTAACATTTCAGAAGGTATTACGGCGTAAGTGTAACTATTTTTTCTTCGAGGTAGAGAGATTTCAGTGACAAATGACGCTGAGGAAAGGATGATTGCGCGGTGACTTGGGGGCTTTCAAAATTTGGGGAAAATCTCTGCGAGGGGAGTGGCATCGGAGAATTGATGGATGATTTGGGTGAGGCACTCGCTGCTGGTGGTGATGTTAAGATGTTGGGTGGTGGTCAGCCGGCTCATATTCCAGAAATTGATGCCGTTTGGCGTCGTCGAATGCAAGAGATCATGAGCGACCCCGGAGGGCTTGAAAAAATGATTGGTAACTATGACGTTCCGGCGGGAAGTGAGCTGTTTCGAAAGGCTCTGGCCAAACTCTTTCAAAAGGAATTTGGTTGGGAAGTCACTCATGAGAACTTCGCGGTTACGATGGGAGGGCAGACTGCGTTTTTCTTTTTATTCAACGCTTTGGCCGGAACATTTCGTGATGGTTCCCGAAAGAAAATTCTTCTGCCGTTAGTTCCGGAATATATTGGCTATGCAAATCAATCAGTAGGCCCGGAATTTTTTGAAGCACTTCCGGCGCGCATTGAAAAAACAGGACCACATGAGTTCAAGTATAGGGTCGACTTCGATGCGGTGAATCCCGGTGATGATATTGCGGCGATTTGCGTTTCTCGGCCGACCAACCCCTCAGGAAATGTTCTAACTGATGATGAGATTGAGAGGCTTAGGGTAATCGCAAGGGAGAAGGGTATTCCACTGATCATCGACAATGCATACGGAGCTCCTTTTCCCAACGTTATCTTTTCTGATGTAACACCAGTATGGGATGAAGGAATGATTTTAACATTGAGCCTTTCCAAGATTGGTTTGCCGGGAACCCGCACTGGGATCGTTGTGGCAGGCAAAGAAGTTTGCCGGCAGGTGTCGTCGATGACCTCGATTGTCGGGTTGGCTAATGCGAATATCGGCCAAGAGATTCTGCGTCCGCTAGTGGAAAACGGGGAAATCTTGCGTTTGAGTAGCGAAGAAGTGAAGCCGTTTTATGAGAAACGGTCTAAAATGGCACAGAGTCTTTTCACGAGAGAGCTTGATGATTCCGTTCCATATTTCATTCATCGAAGTGAAGGGGCGTTGTTTCTCTGGCTTTGGTTTGAAGGTCTTCCCATCACGGCAAAGGAACTTTACCAACGCCTGAAAAGTCGTGGGGTTTTGATCGTTCCGAGCGAGTACTTTTTCTTTGGGTTGCCGAAAGATTCCAATTGGAAACACACGAGCGAGTGTATCAGGGTGAGTTACACGATGGATGCTGAGACGGTGGAGTCCGGAATCAAGGTGATAGCGGATGAAGTGAACCGCCTTTTTAAAGCCCTTTAGTCAAAAAGTGGGTCGATCTGCAAATGTCTCTCAAAGGAGACTCGGAGCTTCGGGTGAATAGCTTGGCTTATTCGCGAATAATCTGAGCTTTTCCGGTCTTCTGGTAGATCGGGTCGTTTCCCCCTTTTTCTGGTCGCGTAAAAGGAGAGCTTCGCCATTTTGGTTTCTCATAAGTTCCGGTTCCCCGAAATTGAAAAATACCTTTTAAGGGTTGGAGGGGAAGGGTGATGAAGCCTAAGAGGCCACGCGCGTTCACTCGTATGGTCATATCTAGTTTTTCGGAGAGGAGGTCAATCCCGCCTTCTCCGGTAAGAATGACATTAGTGGAGATGGCAATAAAGTCTTTGGTTGTGAGGAGTCCGTTGGTTACATTGAAATTGGCGGAAGCATCTTTGGCTCGCTCATATCCCACTCCTTTATCGCCAAGTAATCCAGAGATGATTGGGGAGAGAGGGCCGAGAATGGGAAGTGAAACTAGATTGCCCTGATTGATTGCGAGGAGCCCTTCTGCATTGAAGCCACTCAATCCATCGGAGTTACCTCGGAAATCAATACTTCCGGTAAGAGTTCCTTTCTCTTCTTCCTTAAATTTGTAGACCTGAGAAAGCTGCTGGAATGAAAGGTCATCCCATTTTACGGCGCCACGATACTTTGTTTTTTGCCCTGGGGTAACATCGCAAAAAACTGAGCCTGCGATATTTCCGTTCAAGGTGCCGCAAGTGAGGTTTTGCACGGTAATTCCGGTTCCCCGAATCGTGAGATCTGCCTTTAGATTTTGAAGAGGAAGATTGGATCCAAGAAAGGGGTAATCGGTTTGCCCTTCCGTCCTGACTTCCACGATAAAAGAACTCTTATCGCTCTCTCCTTTTTTTTCAGCGAAGGTTCCGTTCAGGGTAAGACGCGGGGGGCTATGAAAGCGATAAGTCTCCTCGATATGTGTGGCAGTGTTTGGGGCAAAGATTCTTACGATCGGAGTAGCCCAAGCTTTACCTCGAAGATTCTGGATCGTAATAAGATTTTTTTCGGGATCATGGAGTATCCGTTCGACATAAATAGAATCAGATGCGGCGCCCTTATGCCGAAGGCGGATACTTTCTTGGTCATCATTAAGAAGTCCTTCGACCTCAAAGAATTCAGCTTTATCGGGTTCGATTTTATAACTGGTAGCGAGGTGATGAAATCTTGTTCCTTTGTAGGTGAGGTCGTCCAGGAAGATTTTACCGGTGGCGGACCAATCGGTGCGATCACCTAAATTTAGAGTGCCAATTACGTCGAGAGCAATCGTTGAGTTTTCGGCGAAAGTAATATGCGCAAGCGCTTGTTCGAGAGGGCCGTCTTTTTTGATGAATGGCTTGAAGGCCTCCAAGGGGAGCGATGACATCAAATCAAATCGAACTTCATCACCCTGCCTCATAATATTGCCGTTCAGATGATCATCTTCGCGAATAATCTCCAGATCTCGAAGGTATAGATCACCATCTTTCCATGAGAAATCAGAAGATAATTTGTCGAAGTCGGTTTCAAGGAAAGAGAATTCATTGATGTCTCCGTGGCCGTTAGCGGTGACTAAAAACCCACTGTCCTCCCTAGAGGAGAAGGAACCATTAATTTTTAAAATCGGCGGAGCCCCCCTGATAGTGAGATCTTTGAGAACCTTCACATCAAAACAGTTATTCAGAAAATCTTGGATATGCAGATCGGAGTTTAAATCAAAGCGTCCGTCGTTGCTGGAGATACACCAATCAGCTTGGCCTGAGGCAGAGCCACTTTCGTCCTGCAGTAAAATTTTATCGAGGGTTACAATTTGGGCCTGCAGATCGCCCGCTATGAGTAGTTTTCTGACTTTATATTGGCCTCGTTTTAATTGAGCGGCATCTAGCCGAAAAGAGGTTTGAAGCTGCTCGGGAGAACCTAGGTCTCCTTTGATCTTGAATGCTAGTTGCGGTGGGTCTTCTTCTGAAAAAGTCCAGAGAGCCAATTCGTCGAGTACTTTTTTGAGGACGTGGTTCGACTTAAGGGTTTCCGCGGGCTTGGGCTCATCATCTTTCGGCTTGGTTTTTGAGATACGAAGGTCGGAGGAAAGGTTGACTCGTAGTCCTTCGATTAATCCGCTTGCGCCGTCAATGATGATGCGCCCACTTTCGGTGATCTTTACTTTCCCATGAATGTCTCGGGCGATTACGTTTCGTCCGTCCTGATCGATTGGAATATGGGCGGTTCCGTCGATTATCATTAGGCTGTGGAGTTTAAATTTCCCTCGAAGCGCCTTGGTTTTGTCAAGATCTAGGGCTATTTCGCTACCCTCAAGAATCGGAACTAATTGATCTTCATCACTGTAGAATGAAACGTCTGTTGCAACCAATCCTTGTTTGAAGTCGAAGCGAAGAGTTTCGAATGAGAGGTGAACTCCTTTATTGGCGAGTTCACTTTTTAACCAATCACCGTAGCGACCAGGAAAGCCAACTTGATTAAGGTAGATTAAGCCGCCTACGATTGTCAGACCGATCAGCGTAAACGAGAGCAGGAGTGCGGTTCGAGCAACGCGGATGGTTCGGATCATTAATTGCAGTTTATGCTGAATTAAAAATGTGCTCAATGCTTGAATCAAGGGACAGGCGTCTGTTCTAGAACTGCCTGAAGGAGGTGATCGCGATCGGGAGCATCTTCGGTGAGAAGACGATGGCGTAAAACGTGGGGAAAGATTTTCTGAACGTGATCCGGATGGATTGATTCTTGATTGTCGAGAAAGGCAGCAGCTTGGGCTGCTTTTTGAAGGGCAAGGGTGGCTCGAGTTGAAACAGAATGATCTTGGCCGATTATGGACCGGGTTGTTTGACAAAGCGCAAGAAGGTATCGTTGCAAAGTGTCCGATACGGAAACCTTCGAGGTTCTGGCTTGGAGCTGGATTAGTTGCTCTAACGAAATGACGGGCTCCGAAGCTTGGGTGGATTTTCCCCCTGCATGAAAGCGTAGGATTTCTAATTGAGTTTGGTCATCCGGGAGGCCCATTGGGATTGAGAGCAGAAATCGATCGAGTTGGGGTTCTGGAAGTGGAAAGGTGCCGGTTGAAGAGGTGTCGTTTTGGGTCGCAATAACAAGAAATGGATCAGCAAGTTTACGGGTTGATCCATCGATGGTGACTTGTTGCTCGTTCATGGCTTCGAGCAGGGACGATTGGGTGCGGGGTGAAGCCCGGTTGATTTCGTCTGCTAACACAAAGTTTGCAAAAATAGGCCCTGCGATAAATTCGAAGTCACCGTTTTGAGGTCGATAGAGTTGGTAGCCGAGAATGTCAGAGGGAAGTAAATCTGGGGTGAATTGAATGCGGCGATAGCTCCCACTGAAAAGGGTCGCAAGAGTCTGGGCAAGGGTAGTCTTGCCAATCCCTGGAGGGCCGGTAACCAAGGCATGCCCATTGGCTAGAAGCGAGGTGAGGATGAGATCCACAGCTTCTCTGGATCCAAGGACTGTTCCGAGTAGTTCGTTACGGAGAGCTTTGAGAGGCATAGGGCTTTATTGGCGGCGGCGGAATTCCGAATATGGCTCTTCAGCCGGAATGACTTCGCGGATTTTAAGGAGTGGGAGGACATCGTCTTCTACCGTTTCAAAAGTGAGCGTACCACTAGCTTTCACCCAGTCTTCAACTTGAGGACGGTTGGCTTCTTCTGGGAATTCCAGAGAGACGCCAACGATTTGAAGGTCGGCTGCGCAGCAGGTGATGATGGATCGGAAAATGCGGAGACGATCACCGGATGCATTATTTATTTTTTCAGGTGCGATCCTTCCTTCAAGTTCGACCGGGAGTCCCTCGAAGATATCTTGAATTTCGAGATCTCCAGCAGCGTAGTAGGCAGAGATCATCCGAAGTTGAAATTCGCCATGTTCGTTTTTTGGGACATTTTTTTCAAGGTCCTGCCGGGTGAAGGGTGGGAGATTGGCGCTAGTGAGAGCCGGTTTTTCATAAAGTCCTTTTTTTGCCATGCCTCCGTTGGAAAGTTTATCTTGGGTGTAAGTCATCGCCAAGATGAGGGGGGTAAGGGTTAGGAAAATGGTAATGAAGGGGCCATGTCCCTCTTCGTGATCATGATGGCAGTGATCCCCGTGGTCATGACAGTCGTTATGATCGTGGGGATGTTGATCACCATCATGGTCCCCGTGGTCATGGCAACATGACTTCGATTTTTCAGTTTTATTGGATTTCGATTTTGGGTTGATGAGCGAGTAGGCTCCGAGAATCAACATGCCGATTCCACCGATCATAATGAAATGGTGGAAGCCGATATCAAGGTAGTCACGGATTCTGGTTGAGTGATAAAAATAGATCAGGAGACCACCCCAGAGGCAGGCGAGGAATCCGAAGAGACGGGTGTCTAGAGAAGTCATGGTGCCAAGGGGATTTCTGTTTGTTGAGACATCCAGCCAGGGAGGATTTTTGTCTCAAAGAGAATACTTAATGCTCCAGTCAAAATGAAGATGGCGACAAAGAGGAAGAGGATGAACTTCCACTTGAAAACAGTGGAGTAAAGGAAGATTAACTTGGCGTCCATCATAGGGCCAAAAACCATGAAGGCGAGTTTGGGTCCGTATTTAAAGTTATGAAAATTCGCGGCGATGAAGGCGTCCGAAGTTGAGCAAAGTGAAAGCACGAAAGCTAGGAACATCATGCCAATCGATCCTACGATCGAATTATTAGCAAGCTCCTTCCAGAAGTCATCAGTGGGGTCGATAACAGTAGTTTTTAAAATAGCGGTTAGGACAACGCCGATGCAGAAGTAGAGTCCCACATCCATGAGGTCTCGTAGCGAATTATTGAGCGCGGCGTTAAGATTTCGTGGGTGGTGATGTTCATCGCCATTCTCTGTTTTGACAGATGACTTGAGGAAAAAACTGTGAGTCTTGCGTGCGACAATTAAGGCAATGAAGACCGCAATCATATAGCCCATGGCAAGTCTCGAAATTGCGATCTCTGGTGAATTATTAAATGCTTTGTAGGTACTGATTGCCGTTACGGGATTAAAGATTGGAGCAGCTAGCATATAGGCGAGTGCACAGGAGACCGGGAGCCCATTTTTCACAAGCCGACGGATTACTGGCACGACGGCGCATTCGCAGACTGGAAAAACAGCACCCAAAAGTCCGCTTATCAGAACAGCGAGGGTGTTATTCTTAGGAAGGATTTTCGCGAAGGCCCCACGCGGTAAATAGGTGCCGAGGAACCCGCTGACGAGGGTGCCAAGGAAGATGAAAGGAAGGCCCTCCAAAAAAATTGCGAGGAACTCATAAGAGCCATCTGCGAGTTGATCCTGCCGTTCCTGAGTCACTGGACTGATTCAAGCGTAAAGGGGGGATGTTACTCCAACAAAAAAGCGGACTGATTGATCTGCTTTTAGAAAAATCTTCCTAAAATTATACGTCGCTCACGCTTAAACCATGGATTTCGCTTTAATTTGTGTGCCGGTAATTGTAGGTAAATAATTTTAGGGGGCTTGGTGACTGCATTATCCTTGCGTTTTTTGTGAGGAAAACAATCTCATGATTCTAAGCAAGTAAGTCATGAATGATTTCTCCGTGGACGTCGGTTAGGCGAAAGTCTCGACCGCTGTAACGATAGGTGAGTTTTTCGTGATCGAAGCCGAGTTGGTTGAGCATGGTCGCGTGGAGGTCGTGCACATGGACCCTGTCTTTTACGGCTTGAAAACCGAAGTCATCGGTAGCGCCGTGAACATATCCCCCTTTGACGCCGCCACCTGCCATCCAGGTCGTGAAGCCATAGTGATTGTGGTCGCGCCCGTTGATCTTGCCGGCATTTGTTCCTTCCTTTGGCATTTCGACGACCGGAGTTCGGCCAAATTCTCCTCCCCAGAGGACGAGGGTTTCGTCGAGCATTCCACGTTGTTTAAGATCAATTAAGAGAGCCCCAATAGCCTGATCACATTCTTTAGCCAGCCGGCGATGGTTCTTTTCAAGGTCATCGTGATTGTCCCAGGGTTGACCCGCTCCATGCCAAACTTGCACGAAGCGAACTCCGCGTTCAACCAGCCGACGGGTGATTAGCATTTGGCGCCCTTGCAAGGTGTCCCCATAAAGTTCGCGGATGTATTCCGGTTCGAGGCTGACGTCGAAAGCATCGGTTGCTTCAAGTTGCATACGATAGGCGAGTTCGAAGCTCTCGAGGCGCGCCTCAAGATCGGAATCAGAGTTCCGATTCTTGGAGTGTTCTTCGTTCAAATGGAGGAGGAAATCTAGTTGATCGCGCTGCCGCTTGCGAGACAGGTGGGTCGGAGTGACATGGTCAATGAGTTTTCGAGGGTCGGTTGTCTTGGAATCGACGTAGGTTCCTTGGTAGGCCGCGGGAAGGAATCCGGATTGCCAGTTTTGAGTGCGGGAGATGGGGTATCCGCCGGGGCACATTGTCACGAATCCGGGGAGATTTTGGTTTTCGGTTCCTAGACCATAAGTCACCCATGAACCGACGCTTGGGCGTGATAGTCGTGAATCGCCACAATTCATCAAGAGTAAGGATGGTTCGTGATTAGGGACATCAGCATGCATCGAACGTATGACGCAGAGTTCGTCCGCCGATTTGGCGACATTGGGGAAAAGTTCCGAGATTTCTAGGCCGGATTCCCCGTGCTTTTTGAATTTAAAGGGTGAGCCTAGAGCGACGCCGGTGGGTCGCTCGGTTTTGAGCTCAAGGGGAATCTTTTTGTTGTGGTATTTGGTGAGCTCGGGTTTGGGATCAAAAGTGTCAACTTGAGATGGGCCTCCATTCATGAAGAGATGAATGACGGCTTTTGCTTTTCCCTCGGTCTGCGATTGGCGGGGCGCAAGCGGGCTGATTGATTGGCCGCTGAGTGTGGGGACGGCGAGGGCGCCGAGGCCCATTCCGCAGCGCTGAAGAAAATCGCGCCGCGAAGTGACGAAGCCACCGTGTCCGAAGGAATGATGTCCACTCATAGTTCAATCAATATAGAAGAATTCGTTGCTCAAAAGCAGCGTTTGTGCAAGTTGGGCTTGGGGTGCAAGGCCGGGACCAGAGAAATCATTTTTAGCATCTGAGATGAGGCCCTTTAGATCGGATATTTTTGGTGCCCAGCGAAAGGAATCAAACGCCACCTCGTCCCGACAATCGGCGACAAACCATAATTCGTCACCTTCTTTTACTTCGATCCCTTTAAGTTTGGTAGGGACGCCTTCGGTTGGGTTAAGGGTCCATTCGCCAAGGATTTCTCCGTCTGGTTTCATGATGCGGGCGATGAGGCCATTCCCTTTTTTACTTGGTGCGACAAAGCTTCCCGTGATGTTGACTTTCCCACTTTCTATGGCGGTCCATTTAAGGGTGGCATGTTTATCGGTCTCGGGGTGTCCGCCGTTTGAAGTCCAATTGAGCCAGCCAAGGGTTTGATCGGGAAGCTCCTGTGTTCCTCTCCATTGACCATTTTCGAAGTGAGGAAGGGGTTTGAATGAAAGGGAACCCTTTTGTAGGTATCCGTAATCCCAGGCTCCTGAGGTGCGACTGCTATGGGCTCTGCCAAGCCATGTCTCGGCTGAATCAATTTCAATCGTGGTTGGATCACGTTGGAGGATAGTTCGGTAGATTTCCTTGATTGAGGAGGTTTTCTTGGCAATCGCTCGTGCTTCTCCGAGAAGAAATGGGCTGTTCATAAGGTAGAGAGCCTGAGTAGGTGTCGTGGTGGTCGTGCGCTTCATCAGGGCTTCCTCAGAACCGGGGAAATCAAAGGCCCGCATGATTGAGGGAAGGAAACCGCGCCGTGTCCTAGCATAAATAGTCCGACGCCCCTCATACGGAGGCTGGTCAAGATTGAAGGGTTTGCCTCCCATTTTACGCACTAGGCGACCACTGACCTGAAGGGCTGAGTCGCGCCAGGCTTCCAGATCCTTTCGCTGACGATTAGCTCGAGCATAGTAGATGTTTGAGGGGTCTTTCTCTCGAAGTTCGGGGGTGGTTTGGCTAGATCTTTGAAATGTTTCCGAAGTAATAATGTGTTTGATGAGCGCCTTGGTGGACCACTTGTGATTCGTGAGAAAAAGAGCAAGGGAATCGAGAAGTTCCAGTTGAATGGGTCTTTCGGTTTGTGGTCCGAAGTCGCCTGGCGAATTAACGATGGGAGAGCCAGTGAGGTGCATCCAGACGCGATTTGCCCAGACACGTGAAGTAAGGGGGTTCCGGTTGTCGGTGAGCCGATGCGCAAACTCAAGGCGGCCTGATCCTTTGGTGAAGTGTTCGTCTTTTTTACGGAAGATGGAAAGAAAGGCTCGAAAGACGGACTCGCCTTGCGTGCGGGGGTTTCCCCGTTCGTGGATCCGTGGGTTGAATGGGTGCGGTTTTTCCCTGAGCACCATGGCCCGTGGAATTGCATAGGGAGAGTTGGCTTGAAGGCGGGTTACAATACCGGTGAGCTTACGAAATTGATCGCGCTGTGTTTGGTTTAATTTGGTTCCTGAAGGCAGATTGAAATTCAGGTAATTTGTGGGTGTTTTGTAACTGGGAACGCATTTCTCAACGTGTTTGTGCACCGCTAGGGCTTTTTTCTTCAATTCTGAGCGGTAAGCAATTGCTCCGGGTTCCTGGGAAGGTTCGGCGATGACTGGGAGCTCTTTAGGAACGAGAGAGCTATTGAAAACACCATAGAGGGCGTAGTAATCTGCGGTGGGAATAGGATCAGTTTTGTGATCGTGGCAGCGTGCGCAGGCGACGGTGAGGCCCATTGTGCTTCGGGTGGCGACATCGATCCGATCAGCGATGACGAGGTGGTTTTGCCCCCCCTGATAGGCGCGGCCAACGGTCAGAAATCCCAGGGCGGCGAGTTCCTCACGTGGAAGGTCCATTAAGTCGGCTGCAATCTGGTAATGGAGAAATTGATCGTAGGGAAGAGATTCATTGAAGGCACGAATGACCCAGTCGCGATAAGTAAAAGCGTAAGGAAAGTCTTCATTGTCTGTTAGGGCAGCGCCACGGGTGTCGGCATAACGAGCTACGTCCAGCCAATGACGGCCCCATTTTTCGCCAAAGCTTGGGCGATCCAAAAGATTTTCAGTGAGATGAGCGAGCCAATTAGCGCGAGTGTCGGCGATCCACCGGGCCTTTTCCTTTGGGGTTGGTAAGAGTCCAGTGATAACGTGAAAGATACGGCGAATGAGAACTTCGCGAGGAGCCTTTGGGACAGCCACAAGCTTTACCTTGGTAAGCTTTGAATTGATCAATCGGTCAATTGAACCTTCGTTAGCGACTGGCATCTTGAAGGCCCAGTGTTCTCCGTTGGGAGGCTGCTTCTGGGGTGTGGGTGAATTTTCGAAACCAAGAGCCAAAGAGCCTGTTAGGCAAAGGAAAATGGAAACGAAGTGGAGCATAGCGGATTTACCGATTGATAGATCGATGTCTTTCAGGTCGGGATATAATTGAGAGGATTTAGGATGCTTAGTGTTAACGGTTTCTATCGCAAGCCAGAATGGGATTATTCATTTATCAAACCGGGAGGGTCCTAGGTGGGCGCCAGTAGATTGAGTTCTTGGTTTTTCCACAAAGATGAGACGACTTATGATGGTTGATGGCTGGTGGCCCCTTGAGAGTGGAATTTCGAATGCCTTTTAACACTGAGAGCACATCCTAGCGTCGCAAAATCATTGCTATTGCAAGCGATTTGAGAGAAAGTGCAACGTATGAGCGACAAGCCATTGAGTGGAAAGACAGCAGTTGTATTTGGAGTTGCAAACAAGCGGAGCATAGCTTGGGCGATTGCCAAGGCATGGGCGGATGCCGGAGCAAAATTGATTTTTAATTACCAAGGCGAGCGCCTAAAAGATAACGTGGAGCAATTGGCTGCTACTTTTGGTGACGATGTTCCCCTCTATCCTTGTGACGTCACGAGCGACGAGGAACTTGATGAGTTTTTCAAGAAAGTGCAGGAGCACACGGACACTATCGATTTGGTATTACACTCGGTTGCGTTTGCTCCGAAAGAGGCGCTTGAAGGTGATTTTCTCACCACTACGCGTGACGCTTTCAAGACTTCCCACGACATTAGCGCTTATTCATTGGTAGCTTTGGCTCAGAGAGCTGCTCCGATGATGACGAATGGCGGCAGTATCGTGGCGATGAGTTATTACGGTGCAGCCAAGGTTGTTCCGAACTACAATGTGATGGGAGTTGCCAAGGCGAGCCTTGAGGCTTCGACCCGTTACCTAGCTTACGATCTGGGCCCGAAAAAAATTCGAGTAAATTGTATTAGTGCTGGGCCGGTCCAAACTTTGGCTGCACGTGGGATTTCCGGATTTGGCACTATGATTAAGCATTATGAAGAGCACGCTCCCTTGCAGCGTTCTTGTTCAACCGCTGAATTGGGTGCCACCGGGGTTTTCCTTGCAAGTGAGGGCGCAGCGTCAATCACAGGTCAGGTGCTTTACGTCGATGGCGGTTACCAGATCATGGGAATGTAATCTGCCAACAGTTCTATGATTGAATGGTTTTACGGCAAAGGAGGTCAGCAGTTTGGCCCGATCGATGAAGTCACTCTGAGTGCCCGCATCGCAACTGGTGAAATTGGTCCTCAAGACTTGGTTTGGAAGGAAGGAATGGATTCCTGGAAGCCTTTGCAAGAAATTCGTCACCTTGCTCCAAGTGGGAATCATCCTCAGAGCCAGGATTCGGAAGGCCTAACTCCCGAACTCTCCCAGTCGTCGTATGCGCCCCCCGCCGAGATTAAAGCCCCTGCGCTCGACGATTCCATCGTAGACGAAGTTCCCCAGTCGCCATATTCCCCCCCCGCCGAGATTAAAGCCCCTGCGCTCGACGATTCCATCGTAGACGAAGTTCCCCAGTCGCCATATTCCCCCCCCGTTGAGGGAGTCGAGGGTGCCTCATATACCCCGGGACCTTCTTTACCAGTCACTAACGGTCTCGCCATTGCGAGTATGATTTGTGGTATTCTTTCTCTGATCTTATTTTGTTTTTGCGGGGGACTTTTTCTTGGGATTCCTGCGGTAATTTGTGGGCACTTGAGCTTGAATCAGCTGAATGCTCCTGGGAACTCACAACAAGGTCGAGGGATGGCGATTGCCGGATTGATTTGTGGTTACCTAGGCATCGCCTTTTTGATTATCATGATGCTGGGAGGCAATGGGAGTAGTTATCAGGAGATTTAGCGCTGGATGAGTCCTCCACGGGTTAAAGGGAAGTGGCCGTGCTGGGTATTGTTGATCCCGCTTTCAATTATGCTTTTGGCGATGGCTCCTTGGCTGAGTGAAAGAATGCCCAGCTGCCTGTTTCACAAAGAGACCGGACTCTTTTGCCCTGGTTGTGGTGCGACGAGGTCGGCGCTTGATCTCAGCAATGGAGATTGGTTTGGAGCGATGAGAAATAATGTCCTCTTTGTAAGCAGCCTTGGTTTGAGTGGAGTCTGGATTGTGGTGTCAGCAGTGAGTGAAAAATTTCCAGAGGTAAAAATATTGCGAGTTTTTCGATTCCGACTTCGGTTTCTTTGGTGGATTCTAGCGACGTTGATCGCTTTCACGATCCTCAGAAATATCCCGGCAATGGATTTTCTTCGGCCCGTTTCCCAATAGTGGTTAGCGATTGGACCGGTAAACTGGTGGAGCCAACTTTAGGCTGCGCTCTTTGACTTCTTTTTTTAGAACTTCAATGGCTTTTTCTAACTGAGGGTCCTTGCCCGAGCTCAGGTCTCCCGGTGTCACGTCGACAATGAAATGGGGGACTGCGCCATAGAGCTCCATGTCTTCGCCATTATGAGGGAGGAACCAGCCGCGGCCAGGTAGGCGCATACGACCGAGTTCGAGAATGGTTGCAGAGCCAGTAGAGATGACACCTCCAGCGGTCGGGATTCCAACGATTTTCCCCCGGTCGACAGTCTTGATGGCGTGGGAAAAGATTTCGGCATTTGAAAAAGAATTCTGATTGCAAATGACAACGATAGGCTTGTTCCAG
>Ga0208973_1000972_pt1 | contig 13445 bp, 15 predicted proteins | sample AOAMet_66_BLW_10_2_FD_188233 | JGI IMG/M metagenome (GOLD analysis project Ga0208973, IMG submission 188233) | Ammonia-oxidizing marine microbial communities from Monterey Bay, California, USA - CAN11_66_BLW_10 (SPAdes) | ecosystem: Environmental > Aquatic > Marine > Intertidal zone | place...
TTGATAATGGTTTTGGTCCATTCAGATGGGTTTGTGCATCAGGAAATGAAGAAGATCTAAAAAAAACTGATGAAATAGCTAAAACCATTTTAACTAAAATAAAAGAAAAGGCACCAAGTGAAATACAAGGTCAGCTAGATGATAATATTAAATGGATTGAGGATGCACAAAAACATAAATTAGTAGTTGGATCAAAAGCTAGAATTTTATACGCAGACTCAGAGGGAAGAATTGAAATCGCTAGAGCTTTTAATTTAGCTATTTCAAAGAAAGAAATAGGACCTGTAATTTTGGGTAGAGATCATCATGATGTAAGCGGAACAGATTCTCCCTATAGAGAAACTTCAAATATTTATGATGGGAGTAAATTCACTGCAGACATGGCAATTCATAATGTTATAGGGGATAGTTTCAGAGGAGCAACTTGGGTATCAATTCACAATGGTGGAGGTGTTGGCTGGGGTGAAGTAATTAATGGTGGTTTTGGAATGCTATTGGATGGCACAAAAAAATCAGAAAAAAAATTAGAAAAGATGTTATTTTTTGATGTTAATAACGGAATAGCTAGGAGAAGTTGGGCACGGAACAAGCCAGCTATTAGAGCAATTAAACATGAAATGAAAAGAACGGAGGAACTAAAAGTTCTAATTCCAGAACATGTCGATGATAGCATTCTAGATTCTCTATATAAATGAAAATTCTTTTTAAAAATATAAAAGGACTATTGCAAACTCTAGATCATTCAATAGAGTATATAGAAGGCAAACAAATGAAAAAGCTTTCTAAGTTAAATAATGCATTTCTAATAATTCAAGACGATCAAATTATAGATTATGGCATTATGAATGATTGCCCAAGTATTGATGTAGACAAAGTTATAGATGTGAAGGAAAGGTTCATTATGCCTGCCTGGTGTGATTCTCATACTCATCTAGTATTTTCTGAACCTAGAGAAAAGGAGTTTGTTGATAGAATTTTAGGACTAAGCTATCATCAAATCGCAAAAAAAGGAGGGGGTATTTTGAACTCTGCCAGAAAACTTCAGCAGGAGACCTTTGAAAATTTATATTTGAAAAGTGCTCTTAGATTAGAAGAAGTTATGAAATTAGGAACTGGAGCAATAGAAATAAAATCAGGGTATGGCCTTGAATTACCAGCTGAAATTAAAATGCTAGAGGTAATTAAAAAATTGAGTAATAATTATGATGCATTAATTCAACCAACTTTTCTAGCAGCTCACGCTTTACCAGAAGAATATATTAATAAAAAAGATTTATTTATATCTGAGATTATAGATCAATGGATTCCAGAAGTTTCAGAAAGGAAACTTGCAAAATTTATTGATGTTTTTTGTGAAAAGGATTATTTTGATATTGATGAAACAAGATTAATTATAAATGCTGGAAAAAAACATGGATTAATTCCAAAAGTTCATGTTAATCAATTTAATTCTATTGGGGGTGTGCCACTTTGTACGGAGCTTGAATCATTAACAATAGATCATCTAGAAATATTAAATGATCAAGATATTAATGCAATTAAAAAAAGCAATACTATGCCTGTTGCATTACCTAATTGCTCCTTTTTCTTAAACATTCCATATACTCCAGCAAGAAAGATTATGGATAATAATATTCCTCTGGCTATAGCTTCTGATTACAATCCTGGTTCATCTCCTTCTGGAAACATGAATTTTGTAGTCTCTCTGGCTTGTACAAAAATGGGAATGTCTCCCGAAGAAGCAATTAATGCTGCTACAATTAATGGTGCTTACGCGATGGGTTTATCTAAAGAAGTAGGAAGTATTACGATTGGTAAAAAAGCAAATTTAATCATTACAAAAAAAATATCTTCTTACTCGATGATACCATATTCTTTCGGATCAAATTTAATTGAAGAAGTTTACATTAATGGAAAATCTTTGTTAGATAAGTGACTAAATTAATTAAATATTATCAGCCACCAGAATCAAAATTATGGAGTGGAGGAATTTCAGACCCTTCTTATCCAAATCAGTATTGGTATGAAGGAATAAAAATTTATAAAGAAGGTCTTGATAAATTAAAATCAAACAGTTTACATGGTAATTTTGGCATTTTAGGTTATTCATGCGATGAGGGAGTTAAAAGAAATAATGGAAGACAAGGAGCTAAAAATGGCCCAAAGGCAATAAGGGAAGAGTTAGGTAAATTATCAGCTCATTTTTCCAAAAAAATAATTACTGATTATGGTGATGTTTTTGCATTTGAAAATAAAATTGAATTAGCGCAAGAATTATATTCAAACATCATCTGTGAAATAATTCAATCTGGACAAGTTAGTATTGGTATTGGAGGTAGTCATGATATTGCATACGGTCATTTTTGTGGAATAAAAAAAGCACTTTCAAAACTTGGCTCAGACAAAATAGGAGTTTTGAATTTTGATGCTCATTTTGATTTAAGGCCAACAATAAATGGCCCAAATTCTGGAACACCATTTTATCAAATAATGAATGAGTTTGGATCAGACACTAATTATCTTGCCCTAGGAATTCAAAAATCTTCTAATTCAGACTTATTATATGAAATTGCATCTGAGTTAGGTGTAAATTATATCCCTATAGAAGATTGTAAATCAGACAACTTAAATGACGTTTTTAATATAATTGATGAAAATTTTATAGACTGTGATTTGCTATATGTTAGTATTGATCTAGATGGTTTTGCATCTTCTCATGCCCCTGGAGTTAGTGCTCCAGGCCCTTTCGGGTTTTCTATAAATTTTTTTAGATCAGTTTTTGAACATGTTTTAAAAACAAAAAATGTAAAAGCAATCGATATAGTTGAGCTCAATCCAAAGTATGATATAGATTCTATAACTGCTAAGTTAGCTGCCCAAATAGTAAGTATTATTACAGAAAAGATTTCAAGTTGAAATGATATTATCAACTAATCAGAGCAAGCTCCAGAAATCCAATTATTAACTCCCTCTGACTCGGCTACACATTTATTTGGATAAGTAATATTGTCACAGCCACAGACCGGCATATACTCTTTTGTACATGCAATTAATTTTTTTTCAGATTTACAAGTTTCGTTATCTGACTTAGAACAACTACTTAACAGCATGAAAATCAACAAATAAAAACTTACTCCCTTGAACATTTTTATTAAATTGAAGTAAAATTAACAATAAAATGGATAAGAGAAATTTTATAAAGACACTTGGTGCACTTTCTGTTTCACCATTAATTTCAGCAAATCAGCTTAGTCAAATTAAGCTAGTTTCAGATGACTTACCTAAAATTGATAACGATAGTGAATTATGGAAAACTATAAGATCTCACTACACACTTAAGGAGGACTACATAAATCTTGAAAGTGGTTATTATAATATCATTCCAAATCCTATTTTGGAACATTTAATAAAACATGTTAAGCATGTTAATGTTGAAGGTTCTTACTATATGAGAAACGAGCTTAAAAAAAATAAAAATAGAGTTATAAGTGAATTAGCAGAACTAGTTGGATCTACTTCTGATCAAATTGGGATAACTAGAAATGCTACCGAGTCACTTGATTTAGTAATTTCTGGTTTTCCTTGGAAAAAAGGTGACGAGGCGATCTATGCAAAACAGGACTATGGAACAATGAAAGAGATGTTTGAGCAGATTTCAGATAGATATGGTGTTGTAAATAAAATAGTATCTGTCCCCAATCATCCTAAAAATGATGAAGAGATAGTATCACTTTATGAAAGTCAGATTTCAGAAAAGACTAAACTTATTATGATTTGCCACATGATTAATATAACCGGACAAATACTTCCTGTTAAGAAAATATGTAAAATGGCACATAGTTATGGCGTTGATGTAATGGTTGATGGAGCTCATTGTGTTGGACATTTTGATTTTTCAATAGATGATTTTAATTGTGACTATTATGGGTCAAGCCTTCATAAGTGGCTTGCAACTCCTCTTGGCGCAGGTCTTTTATATATAAATAAAAATAAAACAAACAAAATATGGCCCTTATTAGCTAATGGAAATACTAATAAATTAGATATAAAAAGATTAAACCATATTGGAACACATCCTGTACATACTGATTTAGCTATTTCAAATTCAATAGATTATATAAAGTGGATTGGTATGAAAAAGAAAGAAAAAAGAATGAGATTTTTACAAAGATATTGGTCAGATAAACTTAGGGATGTAAGGAATGTAATCATTAATACTCCTGAGGAACTTAATAGAAGCTGTGGAATAGGGAACATTGGGCTTAAAAACATGTCTCCATCAACCATGGCTAACACACTATTTAAAAAGTATAAAATATTTACAGTTGCTATAGATTATGCAAATGTTAAAGGTTGTAGAATTAGTCCAAATGTTTTTACAACTACAAAAGAGCTTGATCATTTCATTGATGCTGTTAAAGAAATGGCGCTAACATAGAAAATGATTAATTAAAAGATTAAAACTTATTTTAAATTTGTAGATCTTGCAGTTATCTTAGTGGGGTCAAATGGAAAAACTGAAATATAGTAATCTTAAAAAAAAAGTTCAGAAAGCTAATAAAAAAGAGTTTTATGCCATTGTAATTGCGTTATGGTGGATTCCCCTTGGCTCCTTTTGGAGTTTAGCTGCAATATGGATTAGGTATTCAAGTAATATTAAGAAGTTTTTTGGTTTCAAAAACTGAATTTGTTACATCTTTATAACTACATTATTTTAGTGAAATTATTGATTTAACTACCTTTTAACTTTAATATTTTTCTATAATTAAAACTTTTTAATTTCTTTGCTTTCTAAAATCTAGAATGAAAAAAACTTTTTTTCTTTGCTTTATACTTTTTAGCACATTTTGTTTTTCACAGGATCAATTATTAAATCTAGTCAAAACATCAGCTACTGAATTCAATTTAGATGGAGCTTTATCTGAATCTGAATTAAAAAATGCCTCAGAATTAGATATAATTTATGAACATCTGCCAGGATATAATACTGATCCATCATACAAAACAGTAGGCTACGTTAATTATTCTGATGAATTTATTTACATAGCCTTTAAGGCATATAGAGATGAAGTTGTTGCATCAATTCATTCCAGAGATAATTCTTCTCTTTTTTCTGATGATTTCGTAAATATTCATTTGGACACCTACGGAGATGCAAGAAACAATATAGGGCTTACTGCAAATCTTTATGGGAGTCAAGCTGATGGGATAAGAGTAGAGTCTTCTGGTTTTGGTAGTAGAGATAGCGGTTGGAGTCTCGACGCAAACTTTGATTATGAATCTTTAGGTAGATTAACTGATTTTGGATACGAAGTTGAGTTTATCATACCTTTTTCATCTTTACCTTTTCCAAATGGAAAAAACCAAAGGTGGAAGCTTAACCTAAGCACAAGTTATAGGGACCAATTGAAACAAGGTTCTACAGCTAGGGCATACAGCAGTAAACTTGATAGAGAAAATTCTTGTAAACTATGTCAATTAGACCATACAATAGTGATGAAAGATATCAGTTATAAAAAAAACCTTGACTTCCTTCCTTATGTAAGTTCAAATTTATCTGGTCAAAGAGAAAAATATTATGATAGAGTTAACTACTCTTCTCCTGAAGTTAATTATGGAATTGGTGTAAATCTTGAGATCAATAAAAACCTTTCAATTGAAGCTACCCTTAACCCTGACTTTTCTCAAGTTGAGGCGGATGTTACTAAAATTGATATTAATTCACCCACAGCAATTAATTACCCTGAACGCAGACCTTTTTTTAACAGGGGTATAGATGTGCTTGATTATACTATGAATGTATTTTATTCTAGATCTGTAAACAATCCATCTTTTGCCTCTAAAGTTTTAAATCAAGGTAAAAAATCAAGAATTTATATGTTAACAGCAATAGATCAAGATTCACCATATATTGTTCCCACACAATTTGAATCTTTTTCAGGTGTCGGAGGAAGAAGCTTTAATAACGTACTTAGATATCAGAATATATTGAATCCTAATATTCAAATTGGAGCACTAGCTACAAATCGACTTTATGATGGAGATGCTTACGGTAATTTATTAGGTATTGATGGTCTATTTAAATTTACTGGTGGCTGGAAGTTTGAACTTGAATATTTTAGAAACTCAAATAAAGAGCCAGAAGCTGATTGGATAGATTCTGATAAAAGCTTTTCAAATTATACAGTTAAACTTGATGGTGAAAGCTTTAGCGGTGATGCACTTTATACCGAGCTTAGAAGAGATACAGATACTTGGAGATCTTTTGTTAGGTATACAGGAATATCCCCAACCTTTAGAGCTGACAATGGTTTTATAGTTGAAAATAATCTTAAAAAATATGAAATATGGCATGGATATTACAAGTATCCAGACACAAAGCTTTTGAGAAATTATAGAATAAGCGCAAGATATGATAGAGAGTATAGCTATTCTAATATTTTAAAAAGATCAGCCTTTGAGGCTTATATTTCATTCCTTACCATACTTAATACAGATTTTTTCTACAACTATGAGTTCAATTTTTATGACTCTCATCTAGTTTCAGAATTTAAAAATTTTAAAAGTCATTATGTAATGATTTCATCTAAACCTCTTGACTTTATAAATATTCGAGGTGGTTTCGGATCAGGTAATGAAATAGCATACCGTGAGGAAATTCCTCAGTTAGGGGAAAGGTTTACTTTTAACACCTCAATTGAGATAACCATAAATGACAACTTACGAATAAAACCATCGATCAATTTTTCTAGGTTAAAAAAATTAGATTCTGAAGAATATTTCTTTGACGGATATATTGCCAGATTTGATGTCAGATACCAGTTTACTAACTCTTTAGATTTTAGAGTTATATCTGAGTACAATGAATTTTCAGATCAATTTTTTGCACAACCCCTTATATCTTGGAGGCCAAACCCCGACACAATTTTCTACTTTGGTGGAAATCAAAATTTCATAGATGAATTTGCTGACTATAACTCTCCAAATTATAGAGTTAATAAATCTCAATTATTTATGAAATTTCAGTATTTAATTAAATCATAAATGACTTTTATTCATGCAATTAGGTTTTTTAGCTTAATTAGACATGAACATTATTACCCTGAAGCCCTTTAAATATCTTTTAAATTAATCTAAAAAAGGTTTAATAATTAAGAATTTTTCTTAAATTTAGTTAACTATAAGCCAATGCAGATTAATTCAAAAAGTATTTTCCTTAGAAGGGTTAATGAAGCTCTTCTTCTCAAAAAAATCTCAAGGAGAACTGCTAATCATTTTATGTCAGTATATAAAAAATTTGATTCTAAAAAAAGATCAGAGGCAGATGATAAAGCAGATGAGTTACTTGCTGAATTAATTTCAGAATCTTCGATTAAACAAAAGCGTTAGTATTATTTAACTGCCCAGCATTCTATTTCTACTTTAGCCCCTAAAGCTAATCCGGTTCCAGCAAAAGCACTTCTAGACGGTCTTTTATTTTTTTTAAAAAACTTTTTATATTCTTCACTCATATCACCCCACTCAGATATATCTGATAACATACAAGTACATTTAAATACCTTGTCCATTGAGCTTCCAAGCGAAGTTAAAACAGCTTCAATATTTTTCATTGTTTGTTTAGTTTCTTCTTTAATCCCCCCTGGAACTATTCCATTTGTTCCTGGAATGTTTCCAACTTGTCCAGCAACGTATATTACATTATTTACAATTGTTGCATCAGAAAAAGGAAAGTCAAATTTTTTAGTATCTTCTGAAGTATAGTAATCAATTTGAGTGTTTGGCACAGTATAGTTATATGTTCGTGTCCCAACACATGAACTAGTTATTATTAGAAGAAGTAATATTAATTTTTTCATTATTAAATTTTAATTGAGTAGTAAAGGTTACACTATTTTTCTATTTATACTAATTATTTAATGTTTTAATTTTAAACAACAGTGTACTAATAAATGTATTAATATTACGTTGAACTAATTTTTATTTTGTACAATTACTTACATATGAATCATATTTAATCATATTAAATAATATATTATACTTACTATATAAATTTATTAGATATAATTACTTATAAAATGTTACATGTTAAAAATAGCACATATATTTTATTCATAATAATTATATATTTATCACTTAAATAATTACAATGAAAAATTCAATTTTAATTTCGCTTTTTACATTTTCTATTTTTTTAAGTGGATGTGAAACTAATACTCCAGAAAGAGCTATTGGCTTTGTTACTGGAGAAAATTCTGATTCACAATGGCATCTTGGTACTCAAGAAGCTATTGATGTTGTAAATACTGTAGATCAACTATGGAAGGATCAAGATTATGAGGGAATGAGACAATATTTTGCTGATTCCGTTGTGGTTATGAGGCCTAATGGATTATCTACTAACACTTTTGATTCTTTTATTGAATCAATTAGTACTGGGGGGAATACTACTTGGACATATGATTATGCTTTTTCTGTTGATCTAGATCCATCAATCGGAGGTGAGCATGTTCAAGCTGGTTTCACTGTGATTTATCCAGCTACAGATGATAAAGAAGAATCTTCAACTCTACAACACGAAAGTTATTATATTGTTGATGGGAAGATTATTACCTTAAGTCAGTACAATATTAAAGATGACTCTCAATAGTTGTTGATATTTTGTAGATAACTATAATTTATTTAAACCTCTTTAATACCTATTAATCAATATATTACACTTGGTTAATAGTCATAAACTTATCATCATAAAAAAACCCTTAAGTAAAACTACTTAAGGGTTTTTATTAACCATAAACCAATTTATGTTAGCTGAAAGCCAACAGGTAAATCTATCAAGATTTTATAGTTATCACTACTATGAGATAAAATAATTATTAACAATTATTCATCAAAAGTGGTCATTAATCCACCAACATCTGCATATTCAGTAACCGTATGTACCTGTCCATCTTCATTAAAGTTTAACACCACGTAATGTTTAAATGTTGCTTCTTTTCCAGTAGTTGAGTTTGTTATATCCCATGTCCCATACATCCTTACGTTATTTGGGCCAGACATTGCATCAGATACTGGATAAGTGTTCCCACCCCAAAATCCAATATCTGTTCCTGGAAGACCACCCCCTTCAGTGAAAGAAATATTTTCAAAATTACCCATCCAAAAAGAAACATTTTCTTTTAAGATATCAATTCCTTCTTTCATTTCTGAATTAACTCCAGGTCCATACCATTTAATAGAATCAGCAAATACAGATACTACTTTGTCAAAATTTCCTTCTTCATAACCTTTAATAAAGTCATTCTTTAAAGTTTCTACATTTTTTTCAAATGTGTTTGAATCTGTTTCACTAACTCCAGTAGTTGGAGCTTCACATGAAGCAAATAAAATCATTAATACTAAAGCATATTTTTTCATAATTATTTTTTTATTAATCTCAAAAATAAAAAAACCCCTGTAAATCAGGGGTTTAATTGTATTAAAATATCAATATTATTTTATTGGATCTTCATCATAAGATTCAACAAATTTTGTTCTATCATAGTATCCACCTTGGAAACTCATTTTGTTATCATCGTTAAAGAAAATAACATTATGGTAAGGAATTGTTATAGAATTCATATCATTAGAGTATGTAGAAGCCCCCCAGCTTAAAAGAACTTTAAAATCCTCTCCAGCTTCATTTGTTCCCTCTAATGCCAAATAGTTTGTGTCATCACTATTTTCAATAGATGTCCAAATAGATGAAGTTGTTTGCATTAGGCTTGAAATTGCCTCTTTACCTTCAACTTGAACTCCATTAGGAAATGACCATACAGCATCATCAGAAAAGTATGACATTGCAAGATCAACATCTTGTGAATTTAATGCATCGTTAAATGCATTTGCTATTTCTTCATATTGACTAGAGTCAACTACTGAAGGAAATTCTGAGTTGGTTTGAGTTGGAGTTTCACAACTTAAAATTGCAAAACTTAGTAATAGTGTTAAAAATATTTTTTTCATTTGTTAATTGATTTAATGGTTAAGTACTAAATATAATATTTATTTAATAAATTGTTTATATGAAAAAAACTTACAGACTCTCAATTTTATTGTTGACCTTGTTTTTGACAAATTTCATTTATGGTCAAAGCAAGGTATTTGACAACCTTACTATGAATAGTGAAATTCTTAATATGGAAAGAAACTATTCAATATATCTTCCACCAGATTATGAAACCTCATCTAGAAGTTATCCTGTGCTTTATTTACTTCATGGACTTGGTGATGATCAAACTGGATGGATTCAATTTGGTGAGGTTAAAAAAATAGCAGATAACTCAATTATCAATGGAAATGCAACACCCATGATTATTGTTATGCCAGATGCTAATACAGGTAGAGTAGGATACTTTAACATGCCATCTAAAGATTGGATGTATGAAGATTTCTTTTTTAATGAATTAATGCCACATGTTGAATCTAAATATAGAATTAAATCTGAAAAAAAATTTAGAGCAATATCAGGATTGTCAATGGGTGGAGGAGGAACTTTTACATATGCTCTTCATAGATTAGATCTTTTTTCCGCTGCGGCACCTTTAAGTGCGGCAACTGGCTCTTTAAATGTTGAAGAGTCTTTAGAAAGAATAAAAAGATATGGAATTGAATTTACTAGAGCTGAAATGGAATTTCTTTTAAAAACAAATCATCCCCTTGAATTAATTGATAATATACCTCTTAAAAAATTAAATTCTATTAGATGGTTCATTGATTGTGGTGATGATGATTATTTATATGAAGACAATAGCCTTATTCACATAGCCTTTAGCAAGAAAGGAATAAATCATGAATACCGTGTAAGAGATGGAGCTCATACATGGACTTATTGGAGAGAATCTCTTCCAAAAGTTCTAGAGTTTATATCAATGGGATTCCATCAATATTAGCGTTTTACAAAAATTAAGTCAAGCTCAACTAAAATTTCATCATCTACCTTTTGAAGCATTAGTGAAGGTCGCTTTATTTGAAAATCTGATAAATTAACAGCAAACATTCCTTCTATTTGAACTGAATTTTCTTTGTGGGTGAATGTCAAATCAACAAAAATATTTTTTTCAATTCCATGGAAATTTAAAACTCCTTCAATTGAAGGTGTATTTTCTTGATTATTAATTATTACAGATTTAAAAATTATGTTAGGAAACCTTAAGGCTTCTAAAACCCTATAAGAATTACTGTCTAAATTAGAGTTTCCACTTTCAAATTCTGAAACTTTGGCGACAACTCCAACATTTTCAATTGATCTATCATTAATCTTAATTACACCTGCAATTTTATTATTTTCAGCGCTCCAATTATGAAGAAAATGACTGCCTGAATACTTTATTTGTGAAGAATTTTGATCTATTTGCCATATTTCTTGTGAGTAAATATTGCTAATGAAAAAAAATAAAAGTATATATAAGTATCTCATTAGAAATTAAATGTAACCGCTATCATTGCTAGTGTATAGGAGCCAAAAGCACTATATGCAGACGCTCTATGAACTGATTTATCTCCCTCAGAAGTCAAATTAGTCATAATCATTGCAGAAGCATGAATGGTAGCTAAAATTTTATGAGCTTTCATATTATTAAATCCTTTAATTTCTCTTGAAACCAAAGGAGGTGGGGTAAAAAGGGATAATCCAGCACCAGTAAAATATGTAGTGTTTACAAACGCACCAATAGCTTCATGAGTATCCTCAAGAGAATAATCTCCATTGTATAGTTTTGACCCAACGATTCCTTGGGCAATCATCCCAGCAAAAGTAATATAACCAAGTATCTGGTGAGCTTTAAGTAATTTTTCTCTTAAGATTAATTCTTTTTCACGGTTTTCAAGAGTTAATTCAGAAATACCAGTTTTTCTAAGAAGACCTTTTTCTCCCCAAAGCCATTTTTGAGTAAAAATCATTTTTTCAGGAAGTAAATCAATATTTTCTTCTTCTATAAGTGAATCAAATTCATCTAAAAAGTCTTGGGAATAAGATTCTGAAAAGCTTAGAGTGAAAACAAACATTAAAGCAAATAAAAAAGAGTTAGCTCTTTTGTCAGATAATTTATTTAGTGTTAACATAGGATAAAAGTATTATTATAGAATAATAATAAAGATGATAATTATCATCCTTATTAAATCAGTTCTAAGTTATAAAATTATTTATGCCTTAGTAATTGTTAGTGTATCTCCTGCTAGTGACGATGTATATCTTTTTAGTCCACCTGAGGTTGATCCAGAATTACATTCTTTGGCATCATTTCCATCAATTGAAAAGCTATTACCATGTGTTGCGCACTGAAATTTCTCGTTAGAATAAGACCAGGCATTCTTTGAGCCATTGTGAGGACAACAGTTGTTAAAAGCTCTAAATTCAGAATTAGATATTTTTAGAACAAGTAAGTCCACAGATGTTAAATTAACAAAGTCCCCTGGACTCGTCAAATTACTAAAGTTAGAATTAGTTAAATCTAAAGTGATTGTATTTCCACTTACAGTTATTCCGTTGGTAGTTTGAGAATCATTTCCGTATGGATCATTTGAATTACCATTAGAATTTGAATCATAGGAAGAAGCTTCATCATCAGATTTGGAACAGGCTTGAACAAAAGAAAGTCCAAAAAAAGCAAATGTTACAGTTGGGCAAGTATTTTGTAAAAATTTTCTTCTTTCCATAAAAAATGTTTTAATTTTCAACAAATCTAAGTTGTATAATTAATACTTAAGCTAAGTATATTAGACTTTAATAAACTTTTAACTATACGAATGAAAAAAATTAAGGTTGAAAATAATATTAAAATTGCGGAAACTCTTCCATCAGAATTCTATAAATCTGATATATACTTTGATCAATTAAAAGAAAAGGTTTTCTATAGATCATGGCAATTAATTGAACATGAATCAATACTAACAATCAATACAAATGTTTATCCTTTTGACTTCATTAAAGACTATATAGATGAACCTTTAATATTAATTAAAGATGATAAAGATGATTATAAATGTTTAACTAATGTCTGTACTCATAGAGCTAACATAATTGTAAATAATAGGTGTAAACTCAATGATTTAAAATGTATGTATCATGGCAGAAAATTTAATTTAGATGGAAAATTTAAATCAATGCCAGAATTTGATGAAGCAGAGAATTTTCCTCGGGAATGTGATAATTTAAAAGAATTTCAAATTAAAAATTTAGGACCTTTTTTATTTGTAGGTTTAGAACCAAGCTTTGACATAGGATTAGTTTTTAATCAAATTTCAGAAAGAGTAAGTTTTATACCACTAGATAAACTTACTTTCAGAAGTGATTTAAGTAAAGACTATTTAGTTAATTCTCATTGGGCTCTGTATTGTGATAATTACCTTGAAGGTTTTCATATTCCCTTTGTTCATAATGACCTTAATAATATTTTAGACTATGGCAA
>Ga0208973_1000977_pt1 | contig 13387 bp, 9 predicted proteins | sample AOAMet_66_BLW_10_2_FD_188233 | JGI IMG/M metagenome (GOLD analysis project Ga0208973, IMG submission 188233) | Ammonia-oxidizing marine microbial communities from Monterey Bay, California, USA - CAN11_66_BLW_10 (SPAdes) | ecosystem: Environmental > Aquatic > Marine > Intertidal zone | place...
ACTTCATTTGGTTCAGTTTGTGTACTGGTTAGAAAGCGGAGCGAAGGTGTTGTTGTTGCTAATTATTTGTCTGAAAATGATTTAGCCATTGTATCTTCAGAAACCTTACTGCTAAGTAATAGTGAAAAAGTAAATTTTATCATTAATTTCCTAAAATATACTCTTCAGTCAAATGATAAAGAAAGTTTATTAGAAGTCTTATATTTTTTACATAAACATCTAAGTATTTCAATAGAAAGACATGCCTTTTTTACAAGTTTTATGCATTTGGAGTTACAAGAAGTTTTAGAATTATTAAAAAAATACAACTGTAATTTTGATGTTATTTCATTTCATCAATCTCCACTTTATGAAAAAATTGAGCAAATTATTAGATCATTTTTTTTACAAAATACAACTGATGCATACGTACAGTTTTTTTTAGATGAGGTGCTTGCTCAGCAGATTAAAGAGGCTAGTATTCAGGATTTTTTAGATTTCTGGGAATACAAGAAAGAATCGCTTAGTATTGTAACATCAGAAAATCCAAACGCCATTAAGATAATGACAATTCACAAATCTAAAGGCTTGGAATTTCCAATTGTTATTTTCCCATGCGATTTAAACATATATCAAGATATTAATCCGAAAGTCTGGTTAGAAAATCATAATGATGATTTCCCAAATATGATGGTTTCTCTCAATAAAGAAATACAATACATAAATGATCAGGGAAAAGAAATTTATGACGAATGGAGAACTTCATTAGAATTAGATAGTTTTAATCTGCTATATGTTGCATTAACTCGTGCTTCTGAAAAGTTGTATATCATCACAGAAAAAAAACTACTTAGAACTGGATTGGAAGATTTTAATTACTATTCTGGAATTTTCATTTCTTTTTTAAAACAAAATAATTTATGGGATGAAACTAAAACTGAATATGTTTTTGGAGATATAACTAAAAAAGTAATAAGTTATGTAGAAGAAACTTCATCACAGATTCAAGAGACTTTTATCAGTACACCATGGAAAAATCATCAAATTAAATTATTAGCAAATTCTTCTACATTTTGGGGAACATCTAGGGGTGAAGCAAAGCAATATGGAACCTTTATTCATAAAGTTTTATCTGAAATAATAACTAAAGACGATGTCTTAGTAGTCTTAAATAAATATTTTCAACAAGGAGAAATAAATATTCAAGAAAAAGACGAAATAGAAAAAAGAATTCTAAAAATCATTAGACATCCAGAATTGCAAAAGTACTATTCAAAGGAAGTCACTATATATAACGAGAGGGAAATTATTTTTAATCACCAGATTGTAATTCCAGATCGTTTGGTTGTAGATCAAGAAAATAAAGTAACCATTATAGATTACAAGACTGGAATTGCAAAAGATGAACATCGTTTTCAATTAGAAAAGTATGCAAGTGTTTTAGAGTCATTAAAATATATTGTTCAAAAGAAGATTCTTGTTTACAGTAACGAAACCGTTTTTATAGAAGAATTTTAAAGTATTTTTACAATCTTAAACATAATATAATTACATGTACGGAGCCATTAAGAATCACTTACAACAAGAATTAGAAGAAATTAAAGATGCTGGACTATATAAGTCTGAGCGAATTATTACTTCTTCTCAAGATGCAGTTATTAAAATTTCTACAGGAGAAGAGGTTATTAATTTTTGTGCGAATAACTACTTAGGGTTATCTAATCATCCAGCAGTTATTCAAGCTGCAAAAGATACTATGGACACACATGGGTTTGGAGTGTCATCAGTAAGATTTATTTGTGGAACTCAAGATATTCATAAAAGATTGGAGTCTAAAATTGCAGAATTTTATCAAACTGAAGACACAATTTTATACGCTGCTGCTTTTGACGCTAATGGTGGGGTTTTTGAGCCTTTATTATCAAAAGAAGATGCAATTATTTCCGATAGCTTAAATCACGCTTCTATTATAGATGGTGTTCGTTTGTGCAAAGCATCTAGGTATCGTTATGATAATAACAATATGGAAGCATTAGAAGCCCAATTAATTGAGGCCACAAAAAATGAGCATCGTTTTAAAATTATTGTCACAGATGGTGTTTTCTCAATGGACGGTATTGTAGCTAAACTAGATGAAATTTGTGATTTAGCAGACAAGTATGATGCATTGGTGATGATAGATGAATGTCATGCTACTGGTTTTATTGGGGCAACAGGGCGTGGTACTTTAGAATTAAAAAATGTATTAGGAAGAATAGATATTATTACAGGAACCCTAGGAAAAGCTTTGGGAGGGGCTATGGGTGGTTACACTACTGGTAAAAAGGAAATTATTGAAGTTTTACGTCAAAGATCAAGACCCTATTTATTTTCAAATTCATTAGCACCTGCTATTGTAGGAGCATCGTTAAAAGTTTTTGAGATTATATCTGATAATACCTCCTTAAGAGACAAACTAGAATGGAATACCAATTACTTTAGAGAAAAAATGGCAATAGCAGGCTTTGATTTAGTTGGAGCAGATGCTGCAATAGTTCCAGTAATGCTTTATGATGCTAAGTTATCTCAGGTAATGGCAAACAAGCTTTTGGAAGAAGGTATTTACGTGATTGGTTTCTTTTTTCCTGTTGTGCCTAAAGAAAAAGCAAGAATTAGAGTTCAATTATCAGCAGCACATTCAAAAGAACATTTAGACAAAGCAATTGCCTCATTTATTAAAATTGGAAAAGAGCTAGAGGTTATTTAAATTAATAAAAACAGGTATTTTGTCTTTTTTTTTTGGTAAGTAAGTCAAAAAAATTACTTTTGTAGCTTAAACAATTTAAAAAATTAATATTATGAGGGGATTAAAATTAGGAATTATCACAATACTTACTATAGTTTTTGTTGGTAATGTTAGCGCACAAGATTCAAAGGGTCAGTGGGCAATTAGTGCAGGTGTAAACATTATAGATGTTAGAGGTGGAGATGATTTCTCCAGTAGATTTAACGATTATCTTGGCAATTCAGATTGGAATTGGGCTAATAGTCCATTGTCTAGAATTACTGCAGAAACATACTTAAGTGAGGCTTTAACACTTCAAATAGCAGGTTCTTTAAATAAATTGGACAATGGTTTTGACGATGTAACGCATTCTTCTTTTGATGTAAATGTTAAGTATGGTTTAGATGCTGTAGTTTCAAAGGTTTTTGGAAAATCTACAAAATATTTTAGTCCATTTGCATACTTAGGAGCAGGGTATACCTCTCTTAAAGGAGTTGGAGGAGAAGCAATGTTTAACTATGGTTTTGGATTTAACTGTTGGTTTACAGACACTGTAGGTGTTGTTTATCAGGCAGGAACAAAAGAACAATTATCAGATGTAGTACCATCTCATTATCAGCATTCTATTGGGTTTGTTTTTATGTTAAGTAAATAAGCATCTAAATAATACTGCAAAATAAAACGTATATTTACTATAATTTCTGTATTTTTTCTTTGTAATTAACAGGGAAGAAGTTATTTTTGCAAAACAATTTAAGAAAAAATTAATTTAAATTCATAATAATGAAAAGAATACAATTAGCTGTAATAGCTTTGTTTACGTTGATAACAGTTAGCAATGTAAGCGCTCAAGATTCTAACAACCCTTGGGCTGTTACAATAGGTGTTAATGCTGTTGATGTTAGAGGTGGAAGCGATTTTTCCTCAAGACTTAACGATCATTTAGGTACTTCAGATTGGAATTTTTTACCAACAATCTCTAGAATTACTGTAGAAAGATACCTAAACGATGGTTTTACGCTTCAGTTAGCAGGTTCAGTAAATAAAATTACAAAAGTATTAACAAGCGAGGATGCTAATTTAATACACACTTCTTTTGATGCAAACCTTAAATATGGTTTGGACGGCTTAATTGCAAAGATTTTTGGAAACTCTACTCAATACTTTAGTCCTTTTGTTTATTTAGGAGGTGGTTACACTTCTTTAGACAGCGAAGGTGAAGCAATGTTTAATTACGGATTTGGAATAAATTTTTGGGTATCTGAAAATGTTGGCCTTGTATACCAAACTGGTACTAAGGAGTCTTTTAAAGACATAGTTCCATCTCACTATCAACACTCTTTAGGATTGGTTGTGAAGTTTGGAGGAACTGATACAGACGGTGATGGAATTTATGATAAATATGATTCATGTCCTGAAGTAGCAGGATTAAAAGAATTTAACGGATGTCCAGATTCAGATGGTGATGGAATTATTGACGGTGAAGATGCTTGTCCAAGCGTAGCAGGATTAGCTACCTTAAATGGTTGTCCTGATGCAGATGTAGATGGTATTGCAGATAAAGACGATATGTGTCCTAACACCAAAGGAACAAAAGCTAACAACGGTTGTCCTGATACAGACGGAGATGGTATTGTAGACAAAGATGATAAATGTGCTACAGTAGCAGGTCCTAAAGCTAACGGAGGATGTCCATGGCCAGATACAGACGGAGACGGTGTGTTAGATAAAGACGATAACTGTAAAAACGAAGTTGGTCCAGCATCTAATAATGGATGTCCAGAGCCAGTTATTACAAAAGTTGCTGAGAAAGAAATGGGAGAGTTTGCAAAAACAATTTTATTTAATTCTGGAAGAGCTACTTTTAAAGCAGGTATTTCTGATAAATTAGACGGAATTGTTAAAATTATGCAAGAGTTTTCTAAAGCTACTTTTTTAATTGAAGGGCATTCTGATAGTACTGGAAGAGCAGAGTCTAACCAAACATTATCTGCTAAAAGAGCAGCTGCTGTAAAAGATTACTTAGTTCAAAATGGAGTTGATGCTTCTAGATTAGATTCTAAAGGTTATGGAGAAGAAAATCCTATTGATACTAATAAAACAAGAGCTGGTAGAGCTAACAACAGAAGAGTTGAAATTAAAGTTACCAACGAGTAATATTTACTATAAATTAGATTAAAAGCCTCATCGAAAGATGAGGCTTTTTTTTTGAACTTTTTTACAAACATTATATTTAAAAAACTTTTGAACGTCAGGTAAATAATTTACCTTTGCAGCCTAAAATAAGAGTGTTTTTTAGCTCTTCATAAGAAATTAATTTAAAGTAAGAACAATGTCTACAATAACAGGTAAAGTATCTCAAATTATAGGTCCAGTAATTGATGTTGAGTTTAACACAGAATCTGCTGAACTTCCAAATATTTATGATTCATTAGAAATTAAAAAAACTGATGGTTCTATTTTAATTTTAGAAGTTCAACAACATGTTGGAGAAGATACTGTTCGTACAATTTCTATGGATGCAACCGATGGATTACAAAGAGGGCAAGAAGTTGTTGCCACTGGTAATCCAATTCAGATGCCTATTGGTGGAGATATTTATGGAAGGTTATTTAATGTAACTGGTGATGCTATTGATGGTCTTGGAAACTTACCTAAAGAAGGTAAAGATGGTCTTCCAATTCACAGATCAGCTCCAAAGTTTGAAGATCTTTCTACTTCTACGGAAGTATTATTTACAGGAATTAAAGTAATTGACTTAATTGAGCCGTATTCTAAAGGAGGTAAGATTGGATTATTTGGTGGAGCCGGTGTAGGTAAAACGGTATTAATTCAGGAGTTAATTAATAATATAGCAAAAGGGCACGGTGGTCTTTCAGTATTTGCAGGAGTAGGAGAAAGAACGCGTGAAGGAAATGACTTATTAAGAGAGATGTTAGAATCTGGAATTATCAAATATGGAGATGATTTTATGCATTCTATGGAAGAAGGAGGATGGGACTTATCTAAAGTAGACAAGGCCGGGATGAAGGACTCCAAGGCAACATTTGTTTTTGGACAAATGAATGAGCCTCCTGGAGCTCGTGCTAGAGTTGCATTATCTGGTTTAACTATTGCAGAATATTTTCGTGATGGTGCTGGAGAAGCACAAGGAAAAGATGTATTATTTTTTGTAGATAATATTTTCCGTTTCACACAAGCAGGTTCTGAAGTATCTGCACTCCTTGGGCGTATGCCATCTGCGGTAGGATACCAACCAACATTAGCTACAGAAATGGGAGCAATGCAAGAACGTATTACCTCTACAAAAAAAGGATCTATTACATCTGTACAGGCAGTTTATGTTCCTGCAGATGATTTAACAGATCCAGCACCAGCAACAACATTTGCTCACTTAGATGCAACAACTGTATTATCTCGTAAAATTGCAGAGCTAGGAATTTATCCAGCAGTAGATCCATTAGATTCTACTTCTAGAATTTTAACAGCAGATATTTTAGGAGATGAGCATTATGACTGTGCTCAAAAAGTAAAAGAGTTATTACAACGATATAAAGAATTACAAGATATTATCGCAATTTTAGGAATGGAAGAATTGTCTGAAGAAGACAAGCTAGCTGTATCTAGAGCAAGACGTGTACAACGTTTCTTATCTCAACCTTTTCATGTTGCAGAGCAATTTACAGGGATTCCTGGGGTTTTGGTAGACATTAAAGAAACCATTAAAGGATTTAATATGATTATGGATGGTGAGTTAGATAGATTGCCTGAGGCTGCTTTTAACCTAAAAGGAACCATTGAAGAAGCTATTGAAGCCGGAGATAAAATGTTAGCTGAAGCATAATTAAATAAAAACCTATGCATTTAGAAATAGTATCACCTGAAGCTGTCTTATTTTCCTCTCATGTAGATTCTATATCTGTACCTGGTACAGATGGCGAATTTCAAATGTTAAACAATCATGCAGCTGTAGTATCTACCTTAAAAGAAGGAACTATAAAAATTCATGTACATACTCAAGAACATTTAGTTTTAGATGACTTGCATGGAAAAATCGTATCTCATGCAGATGATGCTAAAGTTTTAACGGTAGCCATTACATCTGGTACTATTGAGTTAAAAGATAACAAAGCAATTATTTTAGTAGACTAAATAAACTTAATTGCTTGTATAAATACATACAACTCCTGAATGCAAAGCATTCAGGAGTTTTTGGTTTTTTAGCTACACTAGTTACCAGTTACCTTTACATTGTCTATTTGAAAGGTGGTGGTAATGCCGTTAGCTGCACCTTGGTATTTAAAAGCTACATGAAATGTACCTGTTAAACAAGAAATATTAATAGCGCCAGAGCCTATAAAATTATTGTATCCATTAGAGGGGCCTTCAGATAAAACAGCATCTAGCTGTATCCAAGTTGCTGTTGTTAGATCACCATTAAAATCTGATGATATATAGGTAGTAAGGGCAGGTCCATTATCATAGCCTGTGTTGGTTTCAAATGTTATTTCTTCATCTGTTGTGGTGTCTAAATTTATTTCTGGAGTTATGAGCCAAGCTTCTAGTGGAGATTCATTACTGTTATAGGCAGCTATTTGAACATAGCTGTTTCCACTAAAACTATTAGAAGAATAGACTGTGCTACCACCATGTACATTTATATTGGTCCAACCAGCGTTTGTAATAGCTGCAGTAGAAGTTATGTCTTCAAAATCTTCTTCAAATAAAATAATACTTCCGCCAACAGCCTCATCTCCGCAATCCAATACAGGAGGGTCACATCTTTCAACATTGGTAAACTCAAGTTTAGAGGGTGTATTTGCAATAACAACTAAAAATTCAGCTCTGTAGTCTTTAGATAAGACAGCTGTAAATATTCCTTTACCAGATGGCACAACATTAGATTTAAAGCTGGCAAATGTACTGGTCTGTAATTGAATTGTTTTTTCTGTATCACATTCTAAAATAGTTCTAAAGCCATCAAACTCATCATTAGGTTCACCAGCAAAGGTTTTATTTAAATCAGATTTTAATATTTGTGCAGAAGACAATTGAATCATTGTATTTATATGTACTCCGTTGATATCGCTTAAAGAGATACTAGAAGGAATTATTGTTGCAACAGTTGCAGATCTAATAATATGATCTTTAATTGAAGTTGAAGGAATATCATCTACCCTGTCTCCATCTAAAACACCTAAGACATATTTACCAGCAACTCCATTCATTGGACTGGTATTATAAGAATTTTCTCCGTCATCATAGGAAACAGATAAGCCATCTAATTTCACATATACCTTTCTTCCAATATCATACGTTTCACTCAGCGATGTTTTGTTTAAAACAATTTCTATACCAGCTGTTGGGTTCTCTGCTTTGTCTTGAATAATTAATTTTTTATAAAAGTTTCCAGTTGCATCGCTAGAAACAACGTACCCTTCTACATAAGTAGGTGTATTTTCATTGACATTAAAAGTATATACTAAGTTTGCATTAGTATTAAATTCTTGTTGTAGGGCAGTCTTTATTGCGGTAATACTTGAGTTTGTAATAATATTAGGTTCTTCTATAGAAATGCTAGGAAGGGCAAAGTCGCCATCTTTCACACATGAAGTAATGGTAAAGGCAATCATTATAAATGATAAAAAGCCGTAAAATTTAGATGTTTTCATAGGAGTGTATTTTTTTAAAAACTATAGTTAATATTTAAGAAGTAGGTAGTTCCTCTTCCAAACCAATATTTGTTACCAAAAACAGGAATTTCTAGGTCTTTATCTTCTTTTAGTTGTCTGTAATTAGCATTTCTACCTTGCTCAAAACCACCTGATTTATATGTTGTATTTAAGATATTTCCAATACTAGCAAAGAAACTTATGTATTGGTTTCCAGTTTTCCAAGATTTCCCTCCAATCATATTTACAACCATATAATTATCAAATCTTTCTTGTTGTAATAATTGTCTTGCAATATCTTCATTATAATCATTAAAAGGAATTCCGCCGTCATCTGCAAAATTTGAAGTTCTTGTTAACGGTGCAATGTCTATATATACATTGTCAAAAAAGTTTGCTGTAGCTCCTACAAACCAATACTCAGGATCTCTGTATTCAAAACCAACGGAATACGCAGTTTGTGGTCCTGCGGCCAATTTATAATTTTTAAGATGAGAGGTGCCAAAATCTTTACGTCCATTTATAAATCCAGCCTCTATAGATCTGTTATTGTTTTCTGTAGTTAGGTACAGGTTTGGGTTATTGTTAAAGGTGTACTGACCAAAATTACCAGCAGTCTTTAATTTAATAGTGGGTGTAACCTGTACTTCAATTCCTATTTCAGCACCAAAATGTTTTTTATCAATTCCAGATAATATCTCTTGAACAAATGCTGTATTATCTCCACCAATACCATCAGCAAAGAAAAAAGAGATTTCAGTTGCACCTTGTATTTTGGTATAGTAACCGGTTATTTTTGCTTGAACATTAGGACTTCTTATAATATAACTCACATCTGCAGAAAGTATTTTTTCACTTATTAAATTTTCAACAGTAGTGTTATTTTCTCTAGAATTTGAAAAAGAGTTTCTTAAGTTAGGAGCCTTTGTTACATATCCAGCGTTTACATCAAATAAATGACGTCCAGTTAATTTATAAGTTAGCCCTCCTTTTGTACCATAGTTCGTAAATGATAGTTTGTCAGATTTCCCCAGTGAATTATCAGGAAATCCTCCATTTTGAAATAATCCATCTCTTTGATGTGAGGTATTTGAGATAGTGGCAGCCAAATAAAAATCTACTTTATTGTATTTAAATTGCCCTTGAACAAAACCATCAATTTTACTAGAATACAAATTAAAGTTGTATTTAAATGGTTCTCCAACTCTAACAATATGTAAAGGATCTAATAAGTTATTTTGTTTTTCATCAAAAGAATCTGCAAAAGAATCTGCATCCAAATATCCTGTTCCACCCAAAAGATCTATAATTTCCGCAAAATTTTTAGAGCTTAATTGAGTGTATTGAACTCTTGTATTTAATGTGATATTTTCTGAAATATCTTTATTTAAGATGGTGTTTGCGGTAAATTGAACATCATCATTTCTATCTTCATATAGTACATAAGATGAATTTCCGTTATTATTTGCGTTTAAATTGGCGTTGTATAAACTGTTCCAATTCAACTGACCGTCATTAAGGAATCCTTGTTCAATTTCATATACATTGTTAACCCCTTGTCTTAAGCCATAACTAGGTAATTTTTGATAATAAGTAGGGTCTGGGTTAGAGGCGCCTAAGTTAACGATGTACGGATTTCCATTACCATCTAAGGCATCTCCATCTACTTTAGTTCCAGTATTGTCAATTCTACTATTTCCAATTTTACCAAATTGATAAGAAAGGTTTGTGTTTAAAGTGGTGTTTTCATCTATAATCCAATAATGATGTAACATAAAAATTGGTTCTGCAACTTCTTTTACTCGAGAGTTTCTAATTTTTCCATTTTGAGATCCCCAATAAGAATTGTATTTAATTCCTTTTAAATCAAAAACTTCTTGAGTTTGAGGAGCAGACTTTCCTCTTTTGTTAAATGCTGTGATGGAGGTAAAACTTAAACTGTGGTTGTTATTAATCTTCTTTTCTATAGAAGTAAAAAGTGAATTAGCATTGTACATAGTGCCATCTACATATCCTTCATTTCCTATTCTTTTACTTGCCGCTATTGTATACCCCCAACCATCTTTAGAGACTCCAGAAGAATAGGTTGCCATAGCTCTATGGATGTAACTTCTATTAGAAGATGCATATGAAATGCGTGTTCCTTTTCTTTGTTCAGAAGATCTTACATTAATATTGGTTACACCTAAAATACCACCAAAGGTTGCATCAGAGGGCCTAAGACCTGAGCTAAACTCCTGATTTCTTAACACGTCATTTAAGCCTCCCCAATTACTCCATTGTGGTCTTCCATTTAAGACCTTGTTCATTTCTATTCCATTGATAAGTACTTTACCATTTTCTGAATCTAAACCTCTAACTCTAAAAAAAGAAGAACTAAACTCAAAGGCGGCTGTTCTTAAATAAATATCTTTAGAAGATTGAAGCAATCCTGAAATATTATCAGCGCTGTTTGTATCGTCATTTAACTCATCGTCTGTGAGTGTGATGGTACTAAAATCATCTTCTCCATAAATAATAGTTGGGTACAAGAAAATAATTCCTAAATCGATTGTTGTACCAATTAAATCTAATTGAAAATTTTGAGTTTCATAACCAGATAAATTTAATTCTAAGATAGTATTACCATTACCAAGTTTTTTTAAGATAAAAACTCCAAGATCATTGGTCTCTAGTAATTGTGTAGAATTATTTTTAATTGTTACGGAAACATTTTTTAGCGGTTTTTCAGAATTATAATCTACAACAATACCTTTTACAATATTTTGTGCATGTATTCCTTTCACCAATAGCAATAGCAGTGCCATCGGAATCATAAACTTTTTCATAAAACATTTTTTAGCGGTTTTTTTTTAATAAATTTAATAAATTTATTGTTTTCGACCTTAAGAAATTGTTAAAATAATGAGATCTGATTATTGATAGCTATTTTGTTTTATATGTTTGTGTTAAAAAAAAAGATGAAAAAATATGTAGTATTAATTCTTATTGCACACCTACCTTTTATTACTTTTTCTCAAAAAAATGAAAAAAAATATGCAATCAGAACAGTTGCTTTTTACAATTTAGAAAATTTATTTGATACAATAAATGATATAGCTAAGAATGATGAAGCAAGTCCTATGATGGAGCTAAAAGGAAATAAATCTATAGTTTATTGGGATAAAATTGACAAATTAGCATCTGTTATTGCTCAAATTGGAGAAGAAACAGCAAAAACAAGTCCTGCTATTTTAGGAGTTTCTGAGGTAGAAAACCTCTCGGTTTTAGAAGATTTAGTAAAATCTAAATACATAAAGGGGAAAAATTATGAAATTATACATTACGAGTCTCCAGATAAAAGAGGAATAGATGTTGCACTACTTTACCAAAAAAAATATTTTACCCCTATTTTTCACCAATCTTTTAATCCTAATATTTATAGAAATAACAGAAAAGTATATACTAGAGACCAACTGTTAGTTACTGGGTATTTAGATGATGAATTAATTCATATTATTGTAAATCATTGGCCATCTAGAAGTGGTGGCGAAATAAAAAGTAGGCCTTTAAGAGAGAAGGCAGCTTATCAAAACACAAAGATTATAGAGCAAGTAAGAGCAATGGATCTAAACGCTAAAATAATTATTATGGGAGATTTTAATGACGATCCTATAAACACCAGTTTTAAAAATGTTTTAAAGACAAAAAGTGATAAGAAAAAAGTTGCCAAAAATGATATTTACAATCCTTATGAAGACATGTTTCAAAAAGGGTTAAATACACTGGGTTTTAGAGATAATATTAACTTATTTGACCAACTATTAATTACCTCTCCTCTTTTAGATAAAGGAGAAAAAGATTTTTCTTCCTATAAAATGTACAAAGCAATGATTTTTAACAAACGTTTTCTAACCAACAAGAGAGGGCGTTATAAAGGCTATCCTTTCAGAAGTTTTTCTTTTGGAAGTTATACAGGAGGGTATAGTGATCATTACCCAGTATATATGTACTTAATTAAAGAGCAATAATTTGTATTATTTTAAGTAGAAAAAATAGTTGTCTACAAAGGCTTTTTAAAGCCCCGCTCCCGCTAGTTTGTAACTAGTGGCCTTGGTTTCTTCTTACAAATACTCTTTCTACTTTTCTATAAAAAATCTTTAAAATGGGTATTTATACCTACAAATAAGCTGTTTATTTTTTTCATATTTGATAAGATAACATAAGAGTTGTGTTATACCATATAAAACAACCTTTAACACAAGCTTTTGTTTGGATATAAGGAAGTTGGGAATAATAACAAAACTTAAATGATAAAATAATGGAAAAGTATTTTTGGGAAGAATCTTGGGATGAAGGAGGATATAAAACAAGTTTTCATAAACGAGATGTGCATCCGTATATTCTTAAACACCTTCCTCCAAATAAGCTTTTAAACAAGAGAGTTTTAGTACCGCTATGTGGAAAAAGCGCAGATTTGATTTATTTTAGAGATTGTGCTGCTCACGTAATAGGAGTAGAGTTTATTAAAAAAGCAGTAAATCAATTTTTCGAAGAACAAGAACTGCCATATGAAAAAGTTGGAAATACATTCTTCGCAGATAAATTAACCATTATAAATTCAGACTTTTTCAAAGTTTCGGTAGATGAAATTGGACATATTGATTTTATATATGACAGAGCCTGTTTGGTAGCATTACCTCCCCAACTACGTGCCAAGTATCTTGAAAAAATTGACGAATTATTACCATTTGGTTCACAGCAATTTATAAATACTCTGGAATATTACCCAACTAAATTAGAACCCCCTTTTAGTATACAGCCTAAAGAAGTGATAGATTACTTTGAATCTTCTCATACTATTGAACATGTGGAGTGTCAGAATGTAGAAAATCACGGGTTAAAGAGAGCTTGGAAATTAGATTATGTAAAGGAACATGGATTTATAGCCACCAAAAATAAAGGAATTAAAAATGGAAATTAAAATGCCTAA
>Ga0208973_1000984_pt1 | contig 13356 bp, 4 predicted proteins | sample AOAMet_66_BLW_10_2_FD_188233 | JGI IMG/M metagenome (GOLD analysis project Ga0208973, IMG submission 188233) | Ammonia-oxidizing marine microbial communities from Monterey Bay, California, USA - CAN11_66_BLW_10 (SPAdes) | ecosystem: Environmental > Aquatic > Marine > Intertidal zone | place...
CGGTCTGCCGGACGTCTGGGAACAGTGGCAACTTCATCAAGCGGGGCTCGGTCCGGACGAAAATGGGAATTGGGATCTTGGCCTGCTCGATAAAAATGGCGACCTCGACCGCGACGGCCAAAGTAACCTACTTGAATACATTGCCGGGACCTTCGCAGGTGACGCCACGGAAACCTTCGGTTTGACGATCAAGGAGAAGCTTGCGGAGAGGGTGCTGCTCGAGTTCTTTGGGATCACCGGCAAGGCCTATACCATCGAGAGCAGCGTGGACAATAAGACTTGGACTCGCGTGGATTTCGCGACCGAGGTGGCGGGTCCAAGGGCCCAGGCCTACCGGGCTTCTAAGGTGGGGCTGGTCTCCGCCTTTACGGCAAGTTCTAGCCCGAACGCATTTTACCGAATTACCGTCCGATGAAAAATTTTCTCTTCGCCTTGGGCAGCCTACTGCTCGTCGTCACCGCCCACGCCCAGTGGCAGACCACCACCTACGCCCTCAAGGGGGGGTGGAACTCGATCTATCTGCACGGTGATGCCAAACAGGATACGATTGCCAACCTGCTACCGGCCGAGGTCTTGGAAGTGTGGCGCTGGAATCCTAATCCCAATCAGGTCGGGTTCATCACTTCTCCGTTGGTGCCAGCTGCGGGCACGCCAGAGTGGAGCGTTTGGAAACGCGATGGCTCGGTCCTCTCCCTTTCTACGCTCACTGGGCAGACCGCCTATTTGGTGAAATGTTCGGGTGCTGCCAGTGCGACCACGACTTTCTCGCTAGCTCAGCAGACGCTGCCTCCTGCCAATTCCTGGGTCCGCAATGGCGCGAACTTTCTCGGTTTTCCGACCTACAAGAACGGAAGCACTTATCCTACTATGGGTAGCTACTTCTCCACTTTCCCTGCGGCCCTCGCGGCAAATAGCAAGGTTTACAAATATGTGGGCGGAGAACTGGGACCCAGCAACCCAGTGCAAATCTTTTCTCCCTCTACCGAGCCGCTCGATGCCACTCAAGGTTACTGGTTTTCTGCCGAACTTGTGGGGAATTTTAATGCGCCTCTGGAGGTGAGCTTGAGCACTGGGAGTGCTCTCGATTTCGGGCGCAACGGCGCCATCATCACGGCCCGCCTTTACAATCGCAGTAGCTCTATTGCCACCATCGCTATTGCCCCGGTTGCCTCTGCCGCGGCTCCTGTGAGTCAGGAAACTATTGCGGCATCGGTGCCGATCACTCAGCGCACTTTTGATGCCGCTACTGCGACATGGACTGAGGCCCTTCTGGACGCAGGTGGAATCACTCAGGTGATCGCTCCAGGCTCCACCGTGGAGCTCTCTTTTGGGATCAGCCGAGCCGAGATGACGGCTGCGGCCGGCAGTCTCTACGCCTCCTTCCTAAGATTTACCGACAGTGCCAGCCTGACTGACCTGTTCCTGCCGGTGCGGGCCCGCACGAGCTCGTTCGCCGGCCTGTGGGTAGGGGATGCCTTGGTTAGCGCTGTTGAAAGCAAGCCGGAATCCGATGAGGTGACCGCGACCGCCAGTTCCTATCCGCTCCGTTATATCGTTCACGTGGATGACAGCGGGACGGCCCGTATTCTCTCGCAGGTCTTCCTCGGGCAGCTAGACGTCGCCGGGAATGCACGCGGCCTTTGCACCAAGGAGTCTGGCTTACTCTCTTCTGCCAAGTCCGGAGCCGCGCGCATCGTGGCAGCGCACCTGCCGCTGGACCGGGTCCTCACCGCCACTGGCGCGGTTGGGAATGACACGACTCTCACCCAGACCATTGACATTCCCTTTAATGATCCCACCAACCCTTTTGTTCACAAGTATCATCCGGATCACGACAATAATAGCGCGAGCGGGTCTGCTCTGACTGCCGGGCAGGAAAGCTACAATGTCAGCCGTGCGGTCGCTTTTACTTTTACGCCCTCGCCACCCGAAGGTAGCACTATAACTTCCGGCTGGGGGAGCTCGGTGATCGGCGGCAATTACGCTGAGACCATACAGGGTCTCAGCAAGGACACTCTTGGAGTAGGCACAGGGAATGGGATTCAGCTCTCCGGCACCTTTGAACTCCGCCGTGTTTCCGAGATCGGTGAGCTCACCGTCTCGCCTTAACTTCAACTTTTCCACCCACTCTCATTTTAAAAAACAACCGACCACTCATTGTATTATGAAAACTAAGTTTACTTTTATTCTCGCCCTCCTGGCGTTCCAATTATCTCTCAGCTTCGGCCAGACGAGTGCTGTCCCCGGGACTATCAGCTATCAGGGAAGGGTCTATAATCCAGATGGCACCTTGTTGGGCGCGGGAACTCCCGTGAACCGCACCGTCATTTTTCGCATTTGGGATTCCTCTTCTGCCACCACTCAGGCGAACTTGCTCTATTCGGAGAGTCAGACCGTGACGATTTCTGAGGGTGAGTTTAGTGTCCTCGTAGGGAATGGCATCGCCAACACCACTCAGACCTATAGCTACAGCGAGACGAGCAAACATTCCTCCGCCTCGCCCGCGGTAAATCTCGCGAATGTCTTTAATGGTGCCACCCGCTATCTTAGCGTGACTGTCGCGAATGCCTCCACTATCTCTGTTTCGGATTCGGAGATCTCGCCGCGCCAGCAGATCGTCTCCTCCGCCTTCGCCTTCCGTTCGAAATTCGCGGAAGTTCTTGGCACGAGCGCCAGTGGTAACTCACTCCAAGTGCTGGATAATGGTAACGTCGGGGTGGGTAATGCCAGCCCTCCCAGTGCTTTGACCGTGACCGGGGCAAGCAGCAGCACCGCCTCCCCGCAGCTCCTCCTCACCGCCACCGATACCACCGAGCGCTTGCGCCTCGGTGTCAACGACACCGGCAACGGCACCGGCTTCATCCAGGCTTGGAAAGAAGGTTCGGGTTCCCAGAACCTCACGCTCAACTCGGATGGCGGTAACGTCGGCATTGGTAATAGCGCTCCGACTAATCAACTTTCAGTGACGGGTGCGGCCGATTTTAGCGGTAATGTTGGCATTGGCGTCACCTCGCCACTGGCGAAACTGCATGTGAATGGCCTGGGGCAATTTCGAACTGGCACATCATCTGATGGATATCTCCAAATGCAGCCGGGTAACGACACCCGTGCCGGTGGTCTGAGCTGGTATAAACCTGGAGGTGCTCGACTGGGCTACATGGGCTTAAATTCAACCGATGTATTGTTGGGATTAGAGAATAGTGCCGATTTTAAAGTGATCGGTGGGGAGGTTGGGATTGGTATGGATCCAACCAATCCGCTCTCGGTGAGCGGTAATGCCGACTTTAGTGGTAAGGTCGGCATCGGAACGACAACTCCCGAGCTTTCACTTCATGCCATAGCAGCTGGAGCCAATGTGGTCGCGCGTTTTGATTCTGGGTCGCAAGGGAGTGGCAATGCTGCTTTTGCAGATTTTGCCGGCGGGAGGGCCTATGTCGGTTACAATGGAAGCAAAACAATTTTGGGTTCACCTTCTGGAACGCTCGCCAAGGATCTGGTTCTAGCACCTGGTACTGTGGGGCGTTATGAAATAAAATCTAGTGATGGTAGCCACACATGGAACACTGGTGGAAATGCTGGTGCGACTAAAATGGTCCTCAACTCTTCAGGAAATCTCGGTATCGGAACTACGACTCCAGCAGGTAAGCTCTCCATCGCTGACGGGGCTGGTGACAACACGCGCTATGGATCGTTGCAGATCACGCGGCAGGCGAATAATCATACGGCAGCTCACATGGCCTTTGTTCGCGCTGGTAATACTGTAATGGGTTTAGGGTATCAACAGAACAGCAACTGGTTCGGATTTGGCGGTGGGACGCCAGGGGCCTTCTCCCCATCTAATCTTAGAATGGACGGAAGCAGGGTGCTCATTCATACGAGTACAACAACCGCTCGGCTCAATGTGGGTGCAATTAATGCTGACTACTTTTCAGCCGGTCGACTCACCACTAACGGTGGCAGCGGTAGCAACGCAAATCGGACAAATACGCCCCTTTCAATCCGTGCGAGTGGCCACATAATGTGTCCAACTTTTGACATTGACTCCGACGAGCGGATTAAAACCGCTATCGAGCCCTCGGATTCACGGGAGGATCTTGGGACTTTGCTTGGTATCGAAATCGCGGACTATAAGTACATCGATACCATTGCCAATGGAAACAAACCCCAAAAGAAGGTCATTGCACAGCAAGTGGAAAATATCTTCCCGCAGGCTGTCAACAAAAGCACTGGCTCGATTCCGGATATTTTTAAAAGTGCGGAGATTGCGGATGGTTGGGTCCTGCTCGCCACCGATCTTAAGGTCGGCGAACGCGTCCGTTTGATTGGCGAAAAGGATGAGGCGATTGAGGAGGTCATTGAGGTGCGGGGGGATGCTTTTCGAACCGCTTTCAAGCCAAGTGGAGACCAGGTGTTTGTTCATGGCCGGGAAGTGGAAGATTACCGAACGGTGGACTACGACGCAATCGCGATGCTGAATGTCTCCGCCACTCAGCAGGTCAAGAAGGAGCTGGACGCGGTGAAGATCGAAAATGCCAAGCTTAAGAATCAACTGGCAGCGCTCATGGCCGAGGTCGCCAAGGCTGATGAAGCCCGCGAGGCCCGCCTGCTCGCGATCGAGCAACGCTTGCTCGGTGCGACGAAGACGACGGTTTCGATCGCCAGTCAAAATAAAGCGGCTGCCCAATAGGCCGGTTGTTTTGAGTCCGCGCGTTTTTCGACATTCTTCTTTCTACTTCTCAGTTTTTCAGCAGTGACCTTCTTACGCTTTCTTCTATATGCCTCCCTGGTAGGCCAATTATCGTTCAGTAATGCCTATGCGCAGTACAGCATAAAGGCGAACTCGACGAACCTGCTTGATAAACGTTTCGCTGCAGCCACCACTGCCATTGCTAATGGCGAGGTCACTGTCATTACGGTGGTGAACGGGGGAGCCGGCTACACGTCGGCTCCGGCGGTGACGATTTCCGCGCCACCGAGCGGAAACACGGCCACCGCCACGTCCACGGTCAGCGGTGGATTCCTTACGTCCATTACAATTAACTCCGGCGGGAGTGGCTACACAACGGCTCCTTCCATCAGCATCGCGCCGCCGCCAGTCTACAATCCCAGCGGCTCGCCAGTAGTCACGACTTCTCAGTATTCGGGACAGGCGAATAGCTCGGCAAGCTCTGGGCCCATCAATACTACTGAGTTAGGGCAATCTATTCCGGGCTTTGCTGCGGGCCGCTATCCCCGCGGTTATGATAAGACGAATGCCGCCACTCCGGCGACGACTGTGGTTCTCAGGAGCTCGAGTCTCGGGTATTCCTTTGCCTCGGGCGTTCCTCGCTATTCTTTTGGGGACGAGATCCCACGACCCAGTGTGAACTGGAAGGGAGATGCGGTCGCAGAAACCTACTGGCGCGTCGAACCTGTCATGCCGGGTGAAAGCTTCGAGCCCGCCGGCTCAAGCAATATCGGTCCTCTTGGCAGTGGGAATGTGCCCCTCGCCGCCGGCACCGTCATGGTAACTTCCAGTTCCGCTGGCAGCTCCAGCGTGACTGTGGCCTCGGTCCCTGACAATCTCACTTCCGGTGCCATCGTCTTGGGAAAAAAGGTCGCTTACATTTCAGGTAACACCGTAACCTTGGTCACGCCTGCTAGCATCACCACTTCGAGCGCTACCGAGGTCTCCTTCACGCCGCGCCAGTCCTACTATTACAGCAGCCATGCCCAGCGGGTTTTCGCGAGCCAACCAGGGCGCGTGACTATCACCTGGGTCTCCAATCTGCCGGACACTTCGGCCACCGGCGAAACGGTGGCGAGTTACAAATTCCGCCAGGAGACCTTCTCAGTCGCTTCCTCTTCCAAAGTCCCGGTCCGGACCATTTATTGGACGGGGAACGGTTTTTCGGCTCCGGCGGTGGAGATTCCCTCTGGTCGTATCACGGTGGTCAATCCAATCTATAACACCTTTGTTCCTCCCGGGGTCGCAAACGCTTACACTCCAGTGGGCGCTAATCCGGGAAATATGACGATGCCCGAGGAACATCGGACCCTGTGGTTTGATCAAGTGGGAACCTCCAAGACACTCAATGCTCACAACATCGAGGGTATTTTGATGGTCGAATATCTCGGGGTTGAGGTGGGTAATGGTGCGCGGGTCTTTCTTGGCGCAGATGTTGTTCAGATCAAAAGCGAACCCGAGGTGGTCACTGTCACGACCTCACTAGGCGATGAGCTAAAACCGCGCGAGGGCGGTCCGGCCCCGGGGGACGAGTTTCTTAGGCCCGCAGTCTCGATTACCGATTCGCAGGCTCGCCTCGGATCCTATCAGACGTCGGATGGAGTGGCCCATTATTTTGGGGAGAAAGAAAATCTCGATCCCGATCAGGTGCAGATTACTTGGATGGAGCAGACGGATGCCTCGATCTATTTCTTGACCGCTCCTGCCACTCCCAACCTCAGCATTCAGTGGCCGAAGCGTCGTTGCGCTTATCTTCTGAAATGGCCAGACGGTCTTTCGGATTATGTCACGGTGAACGTTCAAGACACTGGCAATACCGCCGTCAATGCCATCCAGTTTGATCCCTCAACCTTACCAGAAAATAAATTTCAGGATTGCGCTCCGAAAGTGGAAACCGAGGTAGATCCCGCTACCCAGCGCCTCCTGGTAGATTTTAGCCAGTCCACTGATAAGACTAACCGGACTCTGCTGAAATTCGATTCCGCTGATGGGCTTTGGTATCAACGTCTCTACATTCAGGCAGATTCCTTGCTGGGCTCCCCGGCGGTTGAGGATCCTGACGGCTCGGGACCCCAGACTGGTAGCCCGGCCGTTTATACCATCAACGATGCCGACGGTGATGGTATTGTTGATGCCACGCTCACAGCAACGGTTGGCACGCGTCTAACCCCTCCTTCCGGCTGTGAGTTGGCTGGCTACATTTCCAGCGGCACCTGCTATTCTGCGGATGCTTATGCGAATCCCTTTGAGGTTGGTTTCTCCACCGCCGCGACGAAGGCCATCATCCCCGTGAACGCCGTCCCCGGCGAGAATACCCTCAAGGTCTGGTGGTCAAAAAAGATCACGCCGCCTTCGCCCAAGCTTAAGCCTTTCTACGTTCCTTCGGTGGCTGCGATCTACACCGTCAGCTACCCGGCTAGTCCGCAGGAGCTCGTGATTGCTTCCGGCAAGGGTTTAGAGGATCCCGCCCTCACAGCTGAGCAGGCGGCGGGGAGTGTTTACGTGCAGAACGACAGTAAGCTCGTTGGCTACAATCCCAATGAGGAACATGCCCTGATGATTGGCGGGAGTGTCTATGCTCTTAGGGATGATCTGAATGATACCACGAACGCGAATTATTCTTCAGAACCCTATGTTCTTATCCAATATAAAGAGGCTCTCACTGGCCGCCCGGCGATGCGCGTGGCTAAGGTGATCCGCTCCAATGCGACCTATCCCCTTGAGTGGAACAAGGCTGCGGGAACTCCCGTTCAGGCGCCCATGCCATTGCCTCTACTGCCCCTCCCGCTGATTGATGAGAACGATCCCTATTCTGTTAAGAACATTGAAGTCGTCGGGGTGGTGGACCATGCCTCTAACCCAAATGCTCCCACCGGAATCTCAGTATCAGTCGACTATGATAGCTTCACTTTCGTCGATCGAAAGGGGATGCACTGGCTCTACCGCGGACCGCACACTCCAAACTCCGCGCCGACCTACGGGATGCGCTATTACTACAAGAGTCTGCCCGGTTTCTTAATCCCCAGCTTGCCCTTAGAGAGCCAACCACCTGTGGGCACGGTCATGCCCTTCGTCGCTGCGGATGCTAATGAGAACAAGGTGAGTGGTCTCGCCACAACTCTGACCTACTACCCTAAATGGCCGGATGATCCAGTCTTTGGCGAGCAAGCGGCCACTCTGCCTGAGCTTCAGACTGCTCAGACCTTGACCTTACCCACGAGCGGTCTTCCCCAAGTGCGCGGGCAGACCAGTGCGCAGGTAGGTTACCAGCAGTCTATCGCCAATACTGTCGCCAACGGAGGCACTACTTTAGCCAGTGTGGTCCTCACTGACCCCACTCGTCGCAAGACCTATGCACTAGGGTCTTCTAGCGGCCTCGAGACAATTCCTGCCAGTGTGTTGACCACCCAGTCTTCTGGTCGCACCTACTTCCAAGGTTTACCGCCCGAGCTCCAGAACCGCTTCTATTTGGATCCAAATTTGGGAACCAGTGGAGCCCTCGTCCTGATCGGTGAGTTTGTTGACGTGCCTGCCGGCGAGGACTACCTCAATCTTAACGCTCTGTCTGAAGCGGAAGTGAGCCTCGTCAAGGACCTCTGCCCACTCTCAGACAGCCTTAATCGCTCAAAATGGGAAGCAGCCATCGATTTTCTCGTCACTAAGATCGAAACCTTTAGCGAGAGCACTACTGTTCCTGGTTCATACGTGGTAGACGTGAGCAAGGATTCTAGATCTTTTGGTCCCTTGCTCCTTCCGAATATCGAGGATCCGGACACCGCAGTAGATAGTTATGCGCTCAGCTCTACTGGCGGAGGTAGCGGCTATGTGACGCTCGTGTTTGGCAACGGCGAGGCTTTCACGGATACGGGTGATCCTGTCGTCATGCAGATTATCAAAGTGAGTCCTACTCTTTATCCGGGAGATTTAAAGGTATTGCTCAGCAGTAACCCGCTCGACGAACAAGTGACCCTGCGCCACAGCGGTGACTATGGAGCTAAGCCCGAGAACTTCGAATTCGAGTGGCGTTATGGCTTCCCATTGGGAGGTGTCGTGCCGACGCTTGACGGCATTAGTAACTCGATTAGTTCCGGCAATTGGATCAAACCTAATGGCACTCTAGGGAGTTCGATTCTTGTCGGGGGAACACCGGCAGCGGTGCTCAATGATCCTGCCATCCTGATGGGGGACTGCTACTTCACAATGGCTTACCGAAAGAAAGCCACGGCAAGTGATCCTGCCGGAGCTTGGTCGAACTGGACGACTCCCGTCCTGGTCGAGGGCTGGATCAAGCGGGTGTTGGCTAAGATCACCCCGTTCAACCAGCGCATGACCGATCTCTCGAGCAGTGTCATCAATACCGATATCTCAATGTTGACCCAGGCGGGCACCCGTTGGGATGGCGACATCGCCCTCAATTTAGACAACATCAACGAGGTCGGCTTGATTTCTATTTATGAGACCATCCTGAACCGTGGGAAAAGCTTTACGGTGGGTAATGGTATTGATTTTTCCACTACCAATGACGCGCTCTTGCTGGCCGCCGGTTATCTTAATGACCTCTATATGATCCTTGGTAATGAGGCCTACGCGGATGCCGCGAACCCGACCATCTCTATTGATGACCAAGCGACCGCTACCGAGGTGAACACTAGCCGCTTCTCGTTCGAGGGCCAGGTGGCCAGTTCGCTGGATGAGGAATTAGCCCTACTGCGCGGGCGCGACGACTTCGCTAGCCCGGGCACTTCGGTGGCTCCGGCTCACAACCGCCTCTACTGGAACTACACCCGGGGGATTAATAGCGGCGAGGCCCTCTACGCAACCAACTATAATATTAAGGAAAAAACTGGTAGTCCCAGCGCCAATGGGATTCTTGATGCCGCTGATGCCCAACGGATGTTCCCCCAGGGCCATGGCGATGCATACGGTCACTACCTGACCGCGGTGACAAACTACTACAAACTCCTCACCCATCCCTACTTCACATGGACCCCGCGGGCCGAGGGCGTCACCGTGTTGGGGCAGAATGTCCAAGTCGACTACATGGACGAGCGTAAGTTCGCTGCTGCCGCTGCGAATGTTGCGGCGACGGCTCAGCAAATCCTGGCCCTTGTCCATCGCAAATCTTATTCTGATGATAGTTCTATCGGCTGGGCCAACCTACGTGATTCAGACACTAATCCTAATACCAATGAAACCCGGGATTGGGGGCTAGACGAGTGGACGAGCCGAAGTGCCCAGGGTAGCTTCTTTCACTGGGTGACCGGGAATTCTCTTTTGTTGGATGAGGATGACGCCAACAGCGGCATTCAGAAAATTGACCGCTCCACGGTGCCGGAACTTGACCAGCTGGTGATAGCAGGGGTCAGTTTCCAGACTACTTTGGATAATGCCAACGCCCACCTTAATCCGCTCGGGTTAAGCCCCAACGCGATCGCCTTCGATATCTCACCGAGCGAGCTTAGTAACGGGAAATCCCACTATGAGCAGATCGGAGACCGCGCTCTTGGCGCGGTAATTAATGCCAAGGGGGCTTTCAACCAAGCAGCGAAGATGACACGCTTACTTCGCAGTCAAGCTAACCAGACTTCTGCGCAAAATACCGCGATCGTCGAACAAGAAAGTACCTATTCCAATCTTTTGATGGAGATCTTCGGCCAACCCTACGCCGGTGATCTTGGTCCTGGTAAAACTTACAGTCAGGACTACAGCGGCCCGGATTTGCTCAATTGGAGCATCATTGATCGGCCTTCCACCATTTTGGTGGATACGACCAAGCAAGTGTCGGTTACCCTGCGGGTTCCTACCGCGGACCCCAGTTTTGGGGCGCTCAGTCTGGAGGAAATCCAGGCCAATTACGATGGTTCGAGCTCGACTCCCGTGACCGAGGAAAAGTCCTTCAATGTTTTGCCAAATCAGTATGCGCAGTATGCAGACTTGGTAAGCCCGGGAGTATCGCTCGGGTCTCGGCCACAGACGGGTACCCTCCAGCAAGCCCTGTTAGATGCTGAGAGCGCTCGTGCGGCTCTGATCGAGGCAAACTACAAATTACAGTCAGTGCAGTCGTCCTTTGATCGTAAAGGTCAACAGGTGTTGGGTATTTTGGAGGCTAACCTACAGAGTGCTGAAACCCACTCCCAGTTTTCAGCGAATATAGAGAAAGCGGCGCTGGCCGCGGCAAACCTCCGCAGGGTGGCAGATGTCATGACGGCCGCTAAAGATGTTTCGGAACAGGCCGCCGATGCCTATGCCGAAGCCCTACCTAGGGTGGTTGGTCTAGCTAATGACGCAACTTCTGCGGCGCGTGGGGGACTCAAATTTGGGAGTGTCTCGTTGCAATCCGTTTATACGGGAACAATCACTGCTAGCAATTTCTCGGCTGACTTACTGGAAGGCGTGATTGAACAGTTAAGCCGGTTTGAGACAGCGGATCTGGCGGCAATCGAATTTGATAAGGAAGAAGAGCAAACAGCTTACGAGTTCGATGTGCTGAGCAAAGACCTGCTCAGTGAGGTCTACCAAGTCAACGAGTTGATGAACCAGATGCTAGTGGCGGATCAACAGGTGAAAAACCAGTTGGCAGCAGGGCTCACAGTGATGGCCGAACGTGAAAGCTTTCGCCAGCGGGCTGCCGCAGTGGTCAGTGGCTACCGCACTAACGATTTGACCTTCCGCACGTTTCGTAATGAGGCGCTGGAGCAATATCGTAGCCTGTTCGATCTCGCCAGCCGCTACACCTACTTGGCTGCCAAAAGTTACGATTACGAAACCGGATTGTTGGGAACGTCTCAAGGACAGGCTGTCATTTCACGTATCGTGGCAGCACGTTCCTTAGGAGATTTGACTGGGGGTGTTCCGCAGGCCACCGTTAGCACTCTAGGTGATGCTGGCTTGGCAGGAACCATCGCGCAGATGAACTCGGACTTTTCGGTGGTGAAGGGCCGTTTGGGAATCAATAATCCTGATCAGTACGGGACACTCTTCTCCTTGCGCAGCGAACTCTACCGGCTGAGTAATACGGCGGCAGACAGCGATGCCTGGCAGCAGGTTTTGGAACAATCGATTCAGGCGAATGTCATGAACGACCCGGACGCCGTACGCTACTGCAACAACCTGTCGAAGCCGGATGGAAGCGCGGTGCCCGGATTCATTATTCCGTTTTCTAGCACCATCCAGCACGCGAAGAATTTCTTCGGCCTACCGATTGCCGCGGGCGACCACGCTTACTCACCTAGCAGCTACAGCACCAAGATCAGCAGCGCGGGTATCGTGCTCATGGACTATGTGGGCATGGATCCCTTTAGTGATGGAACTCCTGGCGCAGGTGGCCCGAATCTCACGGATCCCAATTCACTCAGCGCGACGCCGTATGTCTATCTCATTCCCTGTGGTGAGGACTCTATGCTGGCCCCTCCTCTGGGAGATACTAACACTCTTCGGAGCTGGACCGTGCACGACCAGGCGCTGCCGTTGCCTTTCAACCTAGGAGCCAGCGCGTTCAATACCACGCAGTTTTTCAATGCAGCTGGCACCCTTAGTGAAGAGCCTTGGATCCAGCGCAAGCATCAAAGCTTTCGCCCGGTGAGTGACCCGGCTTTCTTCTACAGCAGCGTGCCCGCTGAGTTCACAAACAGCCGTTTGGTGGGCCGCAGTGTTTGGAATAGTAAGTGGAAGATTGTCATCCCAGCCTACATGTTACTCGATGATGAACAGGAAGGACTGACCCGCTTCGCCGCCTCGGTGAGCGATATTAAGTTGTTCCTTCGGACTTATTCAAATTCCGGAAACTGATGCAGCGCGTCTTTCTTACAATCGGAGGGCCTGTATTGATCCTTATGGGCTTGGGGGTAGCCTGGTTTGTTTGGCGCGTACCGGCGCCCACTGCACCCTTAGAAGAAACTCCCATCGTATGGCGGGACGGGCCTCCAAATTTGCTGAGCCGCGATGCTGAGGAGATTTTCAAGAAGGCTCTGTGGCGGAGGCCTTCACCGGAGGATGAAATCCTGCATGCAGAACGTCATGAATGGAGCGACGATGAAGGGGTGAGTCGATGGCAGTGGTTTCTCGTGATCGAGGCCTCGCCAGACCTAATCAAGTATCTGCGTGATGATAATGCCTTCGGCTTGATCCCCGGTAGGGCGGAACCTATTTCCGAAGCTCCAGCTTGGTTTGCCTTCAATTCGGTCGACGTGTCTGTGCTCAAGGCACCCGATAGTGGGATGCGATTAATGTTTAGCAAAAGCGACAATACGGTCTATGCAAATGCAAGCGGCCTTGGCTTTGCAAAAGGCGCTCCTGCGCCGTCATCCACTCTTGCTCCCGGGAGTTTCTAACTCTCGACTTTCAAATCTCAAACAACGACGAATTCTATGTTTCTCCTTCCAAGAAAAATTACCGGGCCTTTAACGATCGGCTTTTGTCTGCTGATTTCTAGCTTACAGCCCGTGTTAGGAGAGGAGCCCTCCGGACTGCTCAATCATCAAGGGCGCATCGCGGTGGATGGAATATATTTTGATAGCACCACGGCGGGACACGCAGGGCTTTTTAAATTTGCGCTCGTGAGTGCGAATGGCGAAGAGCTTTATTGGTGTAATGATGGAAGTCGAACGACTCCAGGTCAGCCCGACGACGCA
>Ga0208973_1000996_pt1 | contig 13269 bp, 8 predicted proteins | sample AOAMet_66_BLW_10_2_FD_188233 | JGI IMG/M metagenome (GOLD analysis project Ga0208973, IMG submission 188233) | Ammonia-oxidizing marine microbial communities from Monterey Bay, California, USA - CAN11_66_BLW_10 (SPAdes) | ecosystem: Environmental > Aquatic > Marine > Intertidal zone | place...
CATCCACGAAGAGGTAAAACAACTCATCGGGAAAGTTCCAGTCTTTGGAATATGTCTTGGACATCAAATTCTGACCCACTGTTTCGGTGGCACCACCTATAAACTCAAATTTGGCCACCGCGGAGGAAACCATCCAGTCAAAGATCTCCGGTCTGGTAAGGTAGCCATAACCGCACAGAATCACGGCTTCGCAACAGACGGCAAATCACTACCAGATTTCATCGAGGTGACCCACGTCAACCTCAACGACCAAACGGTAGAAGGAATGCGGAGCACCAAAGATCCTGTTTTCTCGGTCCAACATCACCCCGAGGCCGCCCCTGGCCCTAATGATGACAAGGGATTTTTCGATGAGTTTATCGAACTTATCGAATCCTCGAACTAATTACTTTTAAAAATGAACACCATCATTTGCGGCCTCCAGTGGGGCGACGAAGGAAAAGGCAAAATCGTAGATTTCCTAACTGAAGATGCTGACCTTGTGGTTCGTGGACAAGGCGGAAACAACGCTGGTCACACCGTAATCGCGAAAGGTAAAAAATACATTCTTCACCTAATCCCTTCCGGGATTCTCTGGGATAAACAATGTATCATTGGGAACGGAGTCGTCATGGATCCGGTTGGACTATGCAAAGAAATTGAGGGCCTAGAAGCTGATGGAATTGCCATTACCCCTGAAAAACTTCTCATTTCAGACCGCGCTCATGTGGTCCTGCCATACCATCGCGAGCTTGATGCTGCTCGTGAGATGTCGCTTGGCGATAAAAAGATTGGCACAACCAAGCGGGGAATCGGCCCAACCTACGCCGATAAAGCGAACAGGATTGGCCTTCGTTTAGCCGACTTTCGCGACCCAGAGAAGGCTAAGGAACTAATCTCCACTCGACTCAAGGAAGCGAACCGAACCCTCGCCCACTTTGACCTTCCGACCTTCGAGACTGACGCAGTTTTCCATGAAGTAGAGGAGGCAATTGATCGGCTGCGCCCCCACTTTGCCAACGTTATACCAGTCATCCACACCTCTTGGAAAAATGGCGAAACTGTTCTCTTCGAGGGCGCGCAGGGGACATTCCTCGATATAGACTTCGGGACTTATCCATTTGTTACGTCCTCTAACACAACCTCCGGGGGGGCTTGCACCGGCTCTGGGATGCCACCGCATGCCATCGATCGAATTGTTGGAGTTTGCAAAGCCTACACGACCCGCGTTGGCTCAGGCCCTTTCCCTGCGCAAAATGACGAAATCGCCGAATTCTTTCATTCCCGTGGCTTGGAGTTTGGCGCCACCACTGGACGTCCTCGTCGCTGTGGTTGGCTCGACACCGTCCTCATCCGCTATGCTGTTATGGTCAACGGGGTGACAGACCTCGCTGTCACCATTCTCGATGGCCTTGATGACCGCGAGACCATCAAGATTTGTGTTGGCTATAACATTAATGGAGAGATTCACGAGTTCCCACCAGCCGAACGTGATCACTGGGATGACATTGTCCCAGTTTACCAAGAAGTCCCAGGTTGGCAGGAATCCACAACTGCGTGCCGCGCCTACGATGACCTTCCGCAACTCGCCAAAGACTATCTAGCGCGTATCGAGGAGCTTACCGGTGCTCCAGTCTCCTACGTGGGGGTTGGGCCCGACCGAGAACAAACCATCATTCGTTAGGTCAACATCATGGGCAACGCCCCACTCAATTCAACGCCAAGACATGTCGCCGTGATCATGGATGGCAACGGTCGATGGGCTGAAGGACGAGGTCTACCTCGCAAAGCCGGACACCGTGCTGGCGCGGAATCTGCCCGCGAGGCAGTTGACGCCTGCCTCGAGCATGGAATTGAATTTCTAACTCTTTACGCGTTTTCTTCAGAAAACTGGAATCGTCCCCAAAAGGAGATTGATGCGCTCATGAAGCTTCTTGAGCAATTTTTGAAAACTAAAGGGAAAGAGTTCCGCAAAAAAAACGTCCGACTTAAGACGATCGGCCGAATCCAACTCCTTCCCGAATCATGCCGGAAAGAGCTAGCTAACGTCATCGACGAAACATCTTCCAATACCAAACTAACCGTAGTTCTCGCCCTTTCTTACGGCAGTCGAGAGGAAATCACGGACGCCACCCGCCGTATTGCCGAAAAAGTTGCACGGGGAGAGCTCGACCCAGATCATATCCAAAAAGAAACTGTAGCGGAACATCTGGACACATCTGAATTCCCAGATCCTGACTTCCTAATCCGCACTTCTGGCGAGTTACGACTCTCAAATTTTCTTCTCTGGCAATTGAGCTACGCCGAGATTTTTATCACTGAAAAAAATTGGCCCGATTTTCGAAAGTCCGATTTTCATGAGGCTCTCGAAATTTATTCTCGTAGACGGAGGCGCTTCGGGAGACTCTAAAACCGAAATTTAGTTGTGAGCAAGGAACCAGAACATCACCTTTTGCTGGTCGATCAAGACCTCGACTACCTCGATTGGGCCACAAAACACCTCGGTGCCGAGGGGCTTAAAATCCTGCGTTGTGATAGTGCAGACAAGGCATCGCAAGTTGTTAAGAAGGCTCCCATTGATGTCGTGATCTGCGACATCAAGCTTGATCCCTTTGATGGCGTCGAATTACTCCAACTCATCCGGGCCTCTTCTCCTGAAACAATTACTATCCTCACCGCAGTTTCGCCCACCACTAGCCAGATCATCGAGGCGACCCAAAAGGGCGCGCTCGATGTCCTCCGCAAAGAATCGCTAGCTTTTGAACTCCGTCAAGTTGTCGAATCTGCCCTCCAGACTGTCGATCAGCGCCGGGAAATAGGACCACTTTCAGATCAACGTCCCGGACTTACCGGAAAAACCACGATCATTGGGGTTTCTCGACCTTTGCAAGACGTCATGAAGGTCGTTGGCCGCGTGGCTCACTCAGACGCTCCTGTCCTTGTTACTGGAGAGAGTGGCACTGGGAAAGAACTGATTGCGCGCTCAATTCACGCATACAGCCCACGACGTAAAAAAGAGATGCTGGTCATCAATTGCGGCGCCATTCCTGAGAATCTTCTTGAATCGGAACTCTTCGGTCACGAAAAGGGGTCATTTACTGGCGCCATTGCTCGCCGAACTGGGCGCTTTGAAGATTCTCACGAAAGCACGCTTTTCCTCGATGAAATTGGAGATCTTCCTCCAAGCGTTCAGGTAAAACTTCTTCGAGTCCTACAGGACGGGACTTTTTCACGAGTCGGGAGCAACGAGGTTCAAAAAACCGACGTTCGCATCGTCACAGCAACAAACAAGAACCTCGCCCAAGAGGTCAGTGAGGGTCGGTTCCGAGAGGATCTTTACTACCGTCTGAATGTCGTTGAAATAGAACTCCCACCACTTCGCGACCGTCAGGAAGACATCGAAATTCTTGCCGAATTTTTCCTCGATCAAATTGCTCGCAGAAACGGTACAGCACGCATGCGACTAACCGGTGAAGCAATCGAACACCTCCAAGGGCATCGCTGGCCCGGCAATGTTCGCGAATTGGAAAACACCATGGCCCGAGCATGTGCCCTTGCGCTTAGCGATATCCTCTTACCTGAAGATATTCCAATCGGTCGAGGCCCCGCTAGCATCGGAGGCACCTTGAAGGACGCCCTTGCGCTAATTTTAGAACTCTCCGAGGGAACTGAACGAAATGCGCTCGATTTCGTAAAAGGTGAGCTCATTCGTCACACCCTTGAACAATGTAATCATGATCTAAAGGAGGCTTCTCACCTCCTTGGCATGAGCCAAGCAAACTTGAAGAAACTTCTTCCTACTGCAAAAAATGCCTGACCTCAAAAATCACCCACTAGTGGCTGACCGACTCGCTCGACTTCGCTCTGCCTCTTGTCCGCCAAGGGATTTCAGGAACTATCTTTCCGACATTGCAAGGCTATTGGTCTTACCTGCAACGGCCCATTTAGCGACGAAGGAAACAAAAGTGGTCACGCCGCTCACCTCTATGAGAGGTCAAGAATTGGCTCGTCAAATAGTGCTTGTTCCTATTCTCAGAGCAGGGCTCGGGTTCAGTGAGCCTTTTCTTCAAATGCTCCCTGAAGCAACCGTAGCTCACTATGGGATGAAGAGGAATGAGGAAAGCCTTCAACCAGAAGTCTATCTCGAAAGATTTCCCGACCATATCGCGGAATCTGAAGTCTTTGTTTTAGACCCGATGCTAGCGACAGGAGGCAGCGCCATAGCCGCAATCGACGGCCTTAAAGAGCGGGGAGCCACACATCTCCATTTCGTGTGCCTCGTTGCCAGCCCCGAAGGGATAAAGGCTCTCGAAGAGAGTCATCCCGATGTAAGGATCACTTCCGCGGCGGTTGACGAAGGTCTCAATAAACAAGGATATATTATTCCAGGTTTGGGCGACGCCGGCGATCGAATCTTCGGCACCTTATAAGATGGCGCTCTCTCCAACTTAGGCTTATTCTTCTCATGTGCGATTACTAGGATTAGCCTTCCTCCTCTGCTGTTCATCGTCCTTGTTCGGAGAAGGTGTCACTTTGAGCAAGGTTCAACAGTCACCGGAATATCAGGCGGCCAAAAAGTATATCTCCGATTACCTTCCTGATCTTGCAATTCCAAGAATTGAAAAACTTTTAACGAGGGAAGATCTCGACGAAACCGCCCGCTCAACCCTTCTAACCCTTCTCGGAGAAGCTCAGATCCGGGCAGGCACACCTGGCATCGCACTCAAAACGCTCGACAACCCACTTTTGAGAGAATTCAGCCCCGCCCATCTTTGGAGGAGCTACTCACTCGTCCAGATGGGCAGGTATCGGGATGCGATCGGTGAACTCGAAAAAATTGACCGCATGAACATGCGAGAAAACGCGGACCTCCAAACCGGAAAACTTTTACTCGCTCTCGGCAATCCCAAAGACGCTCGGCCGATATTGATCCCACTTTTAAAATCGAAGGACGCTTCAATCCAAAAGGAAACCACGCTGCAACTTATCTCGGTTGCCCTCTCACTGAATCAACTCGATGAAGCCAGCTCCCTTCTTGAAAAATCAAAACCTTCCAATCCCGTCGAAGAAAGTCTCATTCGTTATCTTAATGGAAGGCTTCAACTCGCAAGAGGCGATCGCCCCGCTGCAGTTGGAATATTTCAAACCTTACTCAACGATCCAGAGATTCGGAAAAATCTCCCTGCCGCACTTTACCACGAATCAACCATCGCTCTTGCCGATAGCCTTTCCCTTGAAGGAAATGAATCCTCTGCAATTGATTCATTGCTCGATGCCCTAAACAAGAATCCGGCTCCACCGAACTTGGCAGCCATTTTTGCACGCTTGAGAATTTGGGCAGACAAGACTGACCCAGCCGCCCTTATTTTAAATATTTCAAAGTGGGCTCCTCTTCGACAAGCGTTCCTAGAAAACCCATCGGTGAAAAACTCCAGTTCCGTTCAAGCAATCAACCTAACTCCCCTTAACGCCGTTCCCTCCACCACCTTACCTGAGCCGAGAAGCCTTTTCTCACTTTCATTTCTCACAAGTATCCAACTTCAATCTGACGACCTGAACCAGAGAAGAGAAGGTCGCAAAAGAGCCGCGCAACTTCAGCTCATCAGCCCAAGTGGCTCAGCATTCGTAAACCGCTCATTACTCGAACTCGGCGTCCTAAACTTTAAAAAGAATAATTTTGAGCAAGCACTAGCGATCTTTTCTCTAATCGATGACGAGAAAGCTGCGCCAGCAACCAAAGCCTACGCCAAAGCCCTTGCAGCAAAGGCGGCATTTGCTATCGAAGAACAAACCAAAGCGAGCCAGCTCTTTCTTGAGGCCGAAGAAATTGCCCGGGAAATCCAGCGAGATGATCTTGGGTCACTTGCGGCTTTAAATGCCGGGATCACTCTACTTACTTCAACACGCTCAAAGGAGATCGATGAAATAACACGCAATCTCGACAGCCCTGAAGCCCGTTCATTTCTCATCCTAGAACGAGGCTTGTTCCTTTCCTCAAAAAGAGCCACCGAAGCCCGGGACCTTCTCATAAGCTTCCTCGCAAATTTCCCTGATAATCCCCGCACGCCCGAGGCTGCTTTGGCTCTTGCCGAAAGCGCGATTTTCAGCTTGCCCTTCGATCGAGAACTTGCCCTTAAAAACATCACGCCTCTCAAGTTTGATCTTAAGGCCAAACCTGATTTTGAAGCCAGGCGAGTCCTCGTGTTACTCGCTCTAAATAAAGGAATACAACAAGCTCAGGATTTTCTAACCAAGGCCCCTTCCCATCCTTTAGCACCACGGGTTCTCTTTCAGCTTGGCCAGACCTATCGCAAACCAACTAACGAAAGGGACAAGGAAATTGGTAAAGCGAACTACCAATTTGAACTTCTAATTGAGAAATATCCAGCGAGCGAATTTACAGACCCGGCCCGCTACTACAGCGCACTGACATCTACAGCGCTCAAAACCGACTCTGCGGACAAGACCGCTATTCTTCGATTTCGGGAACTCATCGATAAAAAAGGTGTGCTCGCCAATGAAGCCGCCATTAATCTTTGTAGTCTTTTGATCGACCGGAACCAACAGGAACGGGCACTGGGCGAAATCGTAGCTTTTCTTAAGAATGAAAATAATTCCCAAAGCGACCAGCGACGCTTTCTCGTTCTTGGAGCCGATGCATCCAACCAAATTGGGCAGCACCAGATCGCCTTGGAATTTTACGAGAGCCTTCTCAAGCTTGAAAACTTGCCGGCTTCCACCCAAAATCGGGCGCATTACATAAGCGGACAAGCCCTCGAAAAATTAGGTGAAAATGCGCAAGCCCTCGAATCTTATTTTCGAGTGATCAATCGTGAGTTTTCTCCTGAAACCACTACTTCTCTCGAATGGAAATGGTATGACAAGTGTGGCATTGAAGGGGCACTTTCCCTTCTAGAAAGGGAAGAGCGCTGGAAAGCCGCTATTCAGCTTGCTGAAAAAATTGGAAGGAGTGGAAGCCCGCGCGCTGAGGACGCACGTAAGATAGCTGAGCGCATTGGCCTCGAACATTTCATCTATCGAGGACGCCAAGCGCCTCCCGAAAAAACGCTCCCAAATCAGTAGCCGTTTACCAACGCTTGCTCTTTGCAGAAATAAGGTCCTGAAATTGCATTTTTTCCTTTAGTTTACTGGGCCCAAGGGTTATTCCGCCGCACCTTATTCGAACACTTTCCACGATCATGTCGCAAACAGCTTCTCCGCCCGCCGCCTCTTCAGATCTTCGTAACGCTGTCATCCGCCTCGCCGGCGACTCTCAGGACGGTATTCAGTCAGTGGGGGCCTTTCTTGGTCAGCTCGCCGGCACCACTGCTCAGGAGGTCATGACCTACATGACGATTCCCAGCACCATCTCCGGCGGACCTTCTATTTTTCAAGTCCACCTCGGCTCGGGAGAGGTCCTCCACCCCGGAGATCGCGCCGATACCCTGGTAGCGTTTTACCAGCATTCCTATGATGGTCATCTTGACACTCTCAAAGATGGAGGGATCTGCTTTTACGATAGCGATAATGTTGAAGAATTGAAAGAAGAGCGTGGAATCATCCACATCGGAGTCCCCTTCACTTCGGCAACTATCGAAGCGATTGGCGGAAGCGCCAAATCGAGAGGGAAAAACATCTTTGTTCTCGGCCTACTCTGCGCTGTCTACCAATTGGACCGCGAGAAGATGACCGCGATTATTGCTAAGAAATTCGGTAGAAAATCAGAGGATATTCTGCGCAATGCAATGCTCGCTTTCGACGCCGGTTATGCCTGGCCCGTCCACGACATAGAGCACATGCCGATGGCTCCTGGCGAAAATGATGCAGCTAATCGTATCTCCACTGATGGCAACACCATGATTTCGCTCGGTCTGATAGCAGGTGGTTGCCGCTTCGGTGCTGGATACCCCATCACTCCGTGGACCACTATCATGGAGTTTCTTCGCACCGAGCTTCCAAAGTATAATGGCATGTTCATTCAATGTGAGGACGAGCTTGCCGCAGTTTCCCTCGCCCTAGGAGCTTCTTATTCAGGTCACCTCGCTATCACCGGCTCATCCGGCCCCGGTCTAGCCCTGAAATCAGAAGCTCTCGGCTACGCCAGCATGGCCGAGCTTCCGCTCATCGTAGTCAACATCCAGCGGGGAGGTCCTTCCACCGGTCTTCCAACTTCTGTCGAACAATCCGATTTGCTACAAGCCATTTACGGATCCCACGGCGATGCCCCTCGTATTGTCTTAGCCCCCAAAAATGTCGAAGACTGTTTCTACACCGCCCTTGAAGCTTGCCGCCTTGCCAAGGAATATTCGACTCCTGTTTTCATTCTCTCCGATCAAGCGATCGCAACCCGCCTTGAAGCATTCGAAGAGCCCGACCTTGAAACCCACTGGCAGGATCCGGAACTCGACCTCTCCGAGCGAGGAGCAGATTTCAAGCCATACCCTCTCGATCAATTAACTCGTCATTCACCTCCGGGAGCGCGTTCCAGCGAAGGGAAGTATCCAGTTGTAACCGGCCTCGAGCATGACGAATGGGGCCACCCTTCTGGCAACCCACTCAACCACGAGAGGATGACAGAGAAACGACGGAATAAGCTCGTAAACCTTGCCAAATCGCTCCCTCTCCCCGAGATTCATGGTGAGAAAGGCGGTTCCCTTCTTCTAGTCGGCTGGGGATCCACTTACGGGCCCATTAAGGAGGCCACAGACCGACTCAACGGCCTTGGTCATAAAGTAGGCTCAATTAATATCCGCCATGTCCATCCACTTCCGGATGGTTTGGGCGAACTTTTTGAAAAATACGATCACGTCCTCGTCCCCGAAATGAATGATTCCGGAGTTTATGGTTACGGTCAGCTTGCGACTCTCCTGAGAGGCAAAACTTGCAATCCCAAGATCGAATCCGTGAATAAAGTTCAAGGTATCAGTTTCCGTGTTCTGGAAATCACAGACGCTGCCGAAGCACTCATCAAAGGCTAAAATACTTCCCCCAATCTCAAACCGACTTTAATCATGTCAGATACCACCTCAGCCACTCCCGCCGAAAAGCTTACAAAGAAGCAACTCAAAGCAGATAAACCTACTTGGTGTCCTGCTTGCGGCGATTTCGCAGTGCTTGCTTCCTTTTTTAATGTTGTCCAAAAACTCGGGATTCCACACGAGAAGATCGTCTGTGTCGCTGGAATTGGGTGTTCTTCCCGCTTTCCCTATTTTGTAAACACTCACGGAATCCATTTCATTCACGGCCGGGCTCTTCCACTTGCTACCGGAATTTCGCTTTCCCGCCCTGATCTTCACGTCTTCGTTTTTGGCGGTGATGGCGACGGATTCTCCATCGGAGGAAACCACCTCAACCACGCCGCACGAAAAAACGTCAACCTCTCTTACGTCGTGATGGATAACTTCGTTTACGGTCTCACAAAAAACCAGACCTCCCCGACCACTCCGATTGGGCAGCGATCAAAAACTGATCCTCGAGGAGCGATTGACCGTCCAATCAATCCGATGGCCCAACTAGTTTCTAGCGGCGCAACCTTCATCGCCCGTACTCATGCCGCGCAAGTAAAGCATATGAACGAAATGTTCGAGCGAGCGATTCTTCACCCCGGTTTCGCAGTCGTAGAAACCCTTTCAGAATGCACCATGTTCAACCCTGGTTCGTTCGACGATAGTATTCCGCGCAAAGGTGGGGTATTTGACCTCGTCAACGAGGAAGAACAAGACCTGGAGTCTGTCGCGGCAGCAATGGACCTTTCACAAGACCTTTCTCCCGGAAAATTTGGCGTCTATTATGAAACCAAAAGGCCCACTAAAAATGAACTTGAACGCGAATGGCTTACAGACGCTCGCAGCAAAATCGGTGACCTCAGCGAACGTGATCTCCTCAGGCAGCGCTTCGCTTCAATGCGCTAAGAATCACTTTAGCGCTAAAGTAATCATATGAAAAAAGGCGATCATCTCGATCGCCTTTTTTATGGAGTTTCTTTGACCCACTTATTGGATTTCCATTCCGCTTTTGGCGTAAACCCAGCGCTCGATTTTTCCATCCTTGATCAGAGCCTTAGCCTGAACCGGCCGAACCCCGAAAATCGTAGCAGCTTCGTAGGCTGCCAGGCCAGTTTGATACTCTGTCCCATCAATTGTTTCTTCTCCGTTCGCTTTCCACCCCTTGACTTGATCACTGGTAAACTCTTTCACGGCCCCACCTGCAATACTGTCTTTCATTAAAGCAATGATCTTATCTTCACCCAACTTCGCATCCGCGGCAGGTGCAGGAGTGGGTTCAACAACTGGCATTGGCTCCGGATTAGGAACAACCGGATCAATTTTAGCAACAGGTGCAGGCGTAGGTGCAGGCGTAGGTGCAGGCGTAGGTGCAGGAATCGACGCCGGCGGAGTCGTAGTCGCGACAGCACCTCCAGCCTCTCTTTCATAAATTGTTTTAACCAATTGCTGGAAAAGGTCCGTATCCTTTGGCGAAATTTTACCTTTTCCGTTAGAATCAGACTTCTCGACGATCAACGAATCATTCTTGCGATTCAAAAGTGTAACAACATCCCCCTTTTTTAACCTCACCTGCCCTTCTCCACCAGAAGTCGGGATGACAGTAGGGTTTTCAATGGTAACAGTCTCAGGCAGGTCATTATCACGAATTTCGTCCAAATTTATCGGATAACTTGCCCCCTTGTATTTCACAATAACAACCATCCCACTCACTTCTTCTCTCACGTCGACCAGTGCGGGGGTTATTGTTCCACTAAGAATTCTTCCCAGAAAGTAGAGGACAAGGACAACTGCAGAAAATTGAGCGTATTTCATAATCAGATGAGAATCTTGTGAGAGGCTAAAACAGAATTATCAGATTGTCACGCAGTCAAAGTCGGCATTTGACCTTTCGCCCTTGAGGAGAAAGGCTCCTCCCATGGCAGAAAATCGTTTATTCCTACTTGATGGCATGGCGCTAGTCTATCGTGCTCACTTTGCCTTCATTCGCAATCCAATTACGAATTCGCAAGGAGTAAACACGTCCGCAATTTACGGTTTCACGAACACCTTACTTACAATCATTGAAAAAGAGGCCCCAACCCACCTCGCTGTTGCCTTTGACACATCAGCCCCAACTGCTCGGCATATTCTTTACCCCGAATACAAGGCCCAGCGCGAAGCCATGCCCGAAGAACTCGCTGCCGCCATCCCCGAGGTCAAAAAGGTCTGTGCCGCCTTCAAAATCCCTGTCCTCGTAATAGACGGCTTCGAAGCCGATGACATCATTGGCACCGTCGCCCGTCGCGCCGAGGAAGCTGGTGGAATCGAAACCTTCATGGTTACGCCCGACAAGGATTTTGCACAGTTGGTAGCACCTCACACCGCGATGTGGAAACCAGGACGACAAGGGTCAGATCACGAGGTTCTCACCTACGAAAAAATTCTCAAAAACTGGGGAATCAGCGATCCCAAGCAGGTCATCGATATCCTAGGCCTCTGGGGCGATGCTTCCGATAATATCCCTGGCGTGCCAGGAATTGGTGAAAAAACCGCAAAAAAGCTCGTTTCTCAATTTGGTTCAGTCGAAGGACTGCTTCGAAACACCGACAAACTCAAAGGCAAACAGAAGGAAAACGTTACCAATTTTTCCGATCAAGCTCGTCTTTCAAAAGAACTAGCAACAATCATCACCGACGTCCCCATCGAAGAATCGTTCGATGACTTTAAGCTCGAAGAACCAGATGAGGAAACCCTCAAGTCGCTCTTCGAAATTTGGGAGTTTCGAACTCTTACGAAACGCCTATTTGGTAATACTGCGACGGCAACGAAACCTGCGATCACGCCAGTTTTCGAGAACCTTAAAACGTTAAATGATGTTCCTCATAAGTATCATCTAATTCAGTCCGAGAAAACTCTAGACTCTCTAATCAAAGAACTCCTCGCAGTAGACACTTTCTGCTTCGACGTAGAAACCAATTCACTCGACCGATTCTCCTCAAAACTTCTTGGCATTGCGTTTTCTCACAGCCCCGGTGAAGCCTTCTATCTTCCTCTCACCGGATGGCCCTCTCTCCGTGAAAAACTTCTCCCAGTTTTCCAATCTCCCGCTCTAAAAATCGGTCATAACTTGAAGTTCGATCTCGCCATTATGCTCTCGCACGGGATCCAGGTTGCCGGACCTTTCTTCGATACCATGCTCGCGCACACCCTAGCCGCCCCGGAGCAAAAGCACAGCATGGACTCCTTATCTGAAAACCTCCTCGGATATTCGCCAATTAAGCTCGTCGATCTCTTTTCCGGTGAGCAGAACGAAGAAGATGATCTTTTTACCGCCGCCGCAAAAAAGAAGGCTTCGAAGGGAGAACTAGACCCTTCCGAGCTCCCCATTAACATCCTCGCCGAATACGCGGCAGAGGACGCTGATGTCACTCTTCAACTTTACCATAAGCTTCTTCCCGAACTTAAAAAGCTCAATGCTCTCCCAGTCATGGAGGATATTGAGTCACCACTTCTTCCAGTCCTAGTAGCGATGGAAAACGAAGGCATTTCGATGGATCAAACCGTTCTCGATGAAGTTGGGAAGATTCTTACGATAAAGATCAAAAACCTCAGTAAGAAAATCGAGGAATCCGCCGGCCGCCCTTTTAATCTCAACTCACCTAAGCAGCTCGGGGAAATCCTCTTTGGCGAAATGAAACTCGTCGAAAAACCAAAGAAAACAAAAACAGGGCAATTTAAAACCGACGAGCAGACCCTCGCTTCGCTTGCTTCCAAACATTCGATTGTCGCAAATATTCTTAGCTACCGCGAAGCCAGCAAACTTAAGTCAACTTACGTTGATGCACTCCCAAATCATCGTGCCGAGCACTCTGATCGCGTCCACACTCATCTTCACCAACTTGTCACCTCAACCGGACGTCTCGCTTCGTCTGATCCCAATCTTCAGAACATTCCCGTTCGGTCAGAAATGGGTCGCGAACTACGCCGTGCTTTTATTTCTCGAAACTTGGATTTCACCTTAATGGCGGCCGACTACTCTCAAGTTGAACTTCGCGTGATGGCCGCGCTCTCTGGTGACCCCGCCATGATAAAGGCCTTCAAAAACGATCTCGATATTCACACCGCTACTGCAGCCCGCGTCTTTGGCGTTGAAACCGATGAAGTGGTTCCTGAAATGCGACGAACCGCCAAAATGGTCAATTTCGGTATCATTTATGGAATCTCAGCTTTCGGACTCTCGCAGCGGCTCGGAATCCCCCGCAGTGAAGCTAGCGAAATCATCGAAACATACTTTGAGCAGTATCCC
>Ga0208973_1001010_pt1 | contig 13145 bp, 15 predicted proteins | sample AOAMet_66_BLW_10_2_FD_188233 | JGI IMG/M metagenome (GOLD analysis project Ga0208973, IMG submission 188233) | Ammonia-oxidizing marine microbial communities from Monterey Bay, California, USA - CAN11_66_BLW_10 (SPAdes) | ecosystem: Environmental > Aquatic > Marine > Intertidal zone | place...
TTGGTCCTAAAATTTACGGCACAAAGATGCGAAGCATTGTACACGGTACAGGAATGGTACATCCTGTACTCAAACAACAGTTTACACTTGCTCGTACTATTTGTGATTACGGGCTTGTACCAATTATTGAACCCGAAGTACCTATTGACCATCCTATCAAAGCTGAAGTTGAAGATGCTCTTATGTATCACTTACAAGAGTTCTTGGATGAGTTTCCAGGTAAATGTATTCTCAAACTAACACCGCCAGAAACACCTAACTTGTATCACAACCTTACCGTGTTTCCTAATGTAGAACGTGTTGTGTTCCTAAGTGGCGGATATGCTACACAAGAAGCATGTCGTAGGTTAGGCGCTAACGCAGACGTTACTGCTAGTTTTTCAAGAGCATTAAGTGAAGGATTAAACTATAACTTGACAGACGCTGAGTTTAATGCTAAGATTAAACAGAATATTAAAATGATAACAGAGGCAAATAAATGACAAATCCATTCAAAGACATCGAAACATTTGGTACAGCATGTGACCAACCACCAAGTGAAGCAAACTACAAAATGTATCTCGATCTAATCCGTGAGGAAACAGACGAGCTAGAAGAAGCTATCCAAGACAACGACAAAGTAGAACAACTTGACGCACTTATTGACATCTTAGTTGTTACTATGGGCGCAGTACGTGCCGCAGGTTGGGACGGAGAAGGTGCTTGGAAAGAAGTAATGGATACAAACTTTGCTAAGATTGATCCAACTACAAACAAGGTAATCAAACGTGAAGATGGTAAAGTGCTAAAGCCAGAGGGCTGGAAAGCACCACAACTAGCACAGTTTATCAAATAAAAAAGGAAATATAATGTTTTTTGCATCAGTAGCTATAGGCGCATGTATAGGCGGACTAATTGGAACTAAAGTAGTTGATACAACTAAAACTGAAGGTGAACTAGGTGTATTAGCTTGGGGATTAGTTGGTGTTATTGCGGGTTCTGTTATTGCATCTCTATTAGGTATTGTATAGGTTTGTTGAGTAATAAATAATTTTTGTAATACAACAGTATTATATTTGTGAGCGACGGGGTAAAGCCGTCAAGCAAAGGAGATTATTATGGACGCACTCACTTTATGGAGCCTTGTTGGCTTCTTATTCGCAGCTTATGCTGTGATAGCAAACGATTCAGTACAGACTCTCGGTACATGGATGGCATCAAACAATGAGAGATTTACTTACAAAACATTATGGGGAGCCGCAAGCGCAGTATTACTTGCTACACTCTGGTATGGTTGGCATGTAAATGGTGGAGACATCAGTTACGGAAGACTAAACAAGATACCCTGGCAAGAGGTACAATGGTATCATGCCGCGGCACCGGGCATACTTGTATTACTAACACGCAAAGGTGTACCTGTATCAACTAGCTTCCTAGTACTAAGTGCTTTCGCAAGTACATTTGTATTAGAGAAGATGCTTATGAAAAGTATAATGGGTTATGGTATTGCGGCAATGTTCGCATATTTTGCTTGGTACTTTATTAGCAGATGGATGGACGAAACAGCACCAGTTGCTGAAAAGAATAAAAATTACTGGCGCATAGCACAGTGGGTAGCAACAGGCGGATTATGGTGGACTTGGTTGTCACATGACATGGCCAACATTGCTGTATTCCTTCCACGTGAAGTACCAGTAGACCTTATGGTATTAATCAGCTTTGTATTTGTTGGCGGCTTGTTCTTTATGTTTAGAGAACGTGGCGGTAAGATACAAGAGATTGTATTAGAAAAACACAACACAAGATATGTAAGGTCAGCAACGCTGATTGATCTATTCTATTGGTTGTGCTTGTACTTCTTCAAAGAGCTGAACGATATACCGATGTCAACTACATGGGTGTTTGTTGGTATGCTAGCAGGACGTGAACTTGCTATTGCCAGCTTCACAGGTAAGCGTAAGTTCAAGAGTGTATTTCCGCTAGTAGCAAGAGACTTTCAAAAGATGATGATTGGTCTAGGTGCCTCAGTGGCTATTGTTCTAACAATACATTATGTGTTAGTACCAAACGGACTATAAAATAAAATCTAGTAAAATTAAACAGGGGTAAATTGCTTATCCCTGTTTTCTATTGAATACCAATAAATATAACTAACAAGTCAAAACAGGGGAAAACCATGGCACTTACAAAACAAATAATATCAAAGAACATTAAGGCAACTGCGACAGCATACGTAGGTAGAGATGGTGAAGTGTGGGTTGATCCAGTAAACAACACACTTAGAATAGGTGACGGCACAACAGCAGGTGGTATTTTACTTACAGGCGGAGGAGGTGGCGGTGGTGCTACAACTTGGGCCACTTTAGGTGATAAAAATAATGCCAACGGTCCATCAGAAATTGCACTTGGTGAAAGTGCTGGACTAACAAATCAAAGTGATGAAGCAATAGCAATTGGTAAAGACGCAGGTAAAACTACTCAAGGATATCGTGGAATAGCAATTGGTAAAGGCGCAGGTACAACTACTCAAGGCCAACTGGCAATAGCAATTGGATATCAAGCAGGTGAAACAGCTCAAGAAAGTTGGGCCACAGCAGTTGGCTTTGTAGCTGGTACTAATACCCAAGGCGAAGAAGCAACAGCAGTTGGCGCACATTCGGGTCAAGTAGGTCAAGGTGCTGGTGCAACAGCAATTGGTGTATCTGCTGGTAACGTTGGTCAAGGTGCTGGTGCAGTAGCAATTGGTAAAGAAGCAGGCCCTTTAAACCAAGCCGCAAACTCAATTGTAATTAACGCAACTGGCAATACTCTAAACAACACTCAAGCAGGTAGTTTAAGAATTAAACCAGTTAGAAACGCAAGTGGCACTCACAGTTTAGAATATAATCCAACCACAGGCGAAGTTACATATGACACACTTGCTAGTGGTGGCTTACCTAGCAGATCCCCTCCAATCGGCGCAACAATCAGTTTAGCAGATGGTGCCGAAGCAGACTTAGACATTACAGGATTCAAATCATACACATTAATGACTATCACAACAGACAAAGCGGCCCGTGTAAGATTGTATGTGAATGCTGCAACAAGAACAGCAGATGCGGCAAGGGCAGAGGGTATTGATCCAACATCAGACGCAGGTGTTATTGCTGAAGTAATTACCACAGGCGCAGAAACTGTTATTATTAGTCCAGGTGCTATTGGATTTAACTTAGAAAGTTCGCCAACTACAAATATACCATGTAGAGTTACAAACAAAAGCGGTAGCACAGGTACTGTACAAGTAGGCTTAGACATACTACAACTGGAGGCGTAACATGGAGTTGTTCCAAGTAACACTAAAACGTGATGTAGACATTGACGCTTTCTATGATGATATGGAAACACCAGGCGGTGCTATAACTATTCCAGATAGAAAAGTAGAGTGCGAAGAAAGAAGACCAACTTCAAGAACCACAAGCTATATGCTTACCTTGGAAGAAGCACAAGAAGTAAGTTATGACGACAGAGTAGAAATAGTTGTTCCACAGAGTGTATTGGACAGACAGACCGTAGTTAACAATGCTACATACACAGGTAGATTTACCAAAAGCACAAGTCCAACTGGATCAATGATTACAAACGCTGACGGTGCTTCCAGAGTTACATATACCAACAATGATCACTTCAACTGGGGAATACTAAGACACATTGAAAGCACCAACAGATCAGGTTGGGGCGGCGATGCTGGGAGTTCATCTGATAGGCGTGTTGATGACACTGTGACATATACAGCAAGTGGCAAGAATGTAGATATCATCATTGTAGAGAACAATACATGTAGTGATCACGCAGAATATTCAAGCAGATTAGTAGATTATAATTGGGGACAACACTACAACACAATAACAGGTGGCACAAACTACACCTACAGCAACGCAGATGCTCGTGACAACTATAATCAAGAAAATAACCATCCAACAGCAAGTGCCTCCTATGCGGCAGGTGAAAGATTTGGACTTGCCAAAGACGCCAATGTATATATGTTTGATGCGACCTACGAGCAAAGCAAATCAGGTGGTGGTAGCACTAACAGAACCTTTGCCTACATTAGAGAATTTCACGCAAACAAATCAATCAACCCAGCAACAGGTAGAAAGAATCCTACTATTGTAAATTTAAGTTTGGGATCAGTCAACATCTATTCAGGTGCCAGTGTAGCACACTTCCAAGGTGTGACATTAGACAAAGGCAACGGCAGTACATTCCTTACTGATGCTGAACTGTTGGCTCGTGGGGTATACAAGAACACTGGTAAAGCGTGGACTGATTTTAACAGCAACACCGACTTTCAAGTAAACAGTTCTGCACCTAACAGTGATTTGGTAGATGCCATAGCAGAAGGCATTATTGTGGTCTCTGCGGCTGGCAACGGTAATGCTTACAATGATGTGTCAGGTGGCGACAACTGGGACAACTATATGGTTGATGGCGCCGCATATGCAAACAAAGACTATTTCTTCAATGGCTACTATCCATTTAGAGATTATTATATGCGTGGCGACAACTACTCATTCAACGGAGCAATAAACGTAGGCGCTCTAAGCAACCGCATAGATCAAGGTAAATCAGACTTCAGCAACTGGGGTCCGGGAATAGATGTATATGCCGCTGGAGAGTATGTGATGGGTGCTATGATGAAAGATGAAATTGCCTACGGTAATCCCTATTACGGTCAGGAAAGCAATACACCAAAATGGGATACAATGGGTTCGCAAGGCGGCACAAGTTACGCCTCACCTTTAATAGCAGGTATGTTGGCTTGTTTAGCAGAAGTATATCCTACACTGACACAGGCACAAGCAAGAACATATTTACAAAACAATGCTGTCACAGGATTGATGGCAGATACAGCAGACGCAATAGATGTAGATGTAAGCACAAGAGTAAGTACGGACGGTTCAAACATTGATAGAATAGCATTGTGGAAGAATCACAGAGCCATATCAGGCAATATAGCGTTCAACACATACAACAAAGACGTAAATAGTCGTCCTACAAGTGGATTAATGTATCCTCGTACAAGAACACGTAGGCGTGGGTAATAAACGGTATAAACTAAATTAATAATAAAATCTAGACATTATGTATTAGTACCAAACGGACTATAAAATAAAACAAGATAATGTCCCTATCGCTAAATAGTAGCAGAATAGGGGCATTATATAATGGGCACAAAACAAATAATTTCGAAGAATATTTCGGCTGATAGTACACAGTACATTGGTAAAGATGGTGAACTGTGGGTAGACACAGTCACAAACAAGATGAAGATAAGTGACGGAACAACACCAGGCGGTGTCGATATAGTAGGACTTGGCGGAGGAGGTGGCGGAGCCACTACTTGGGCAGCTATTACTGACATTAATAATGCTAACGGACCAGGAAAAGTTGCCATTGGACGAAACGCTGGCAGTGTAAACCAAGGTACCGAAACTGTAGCAATTGGTGACGATGCAGGTAAAACCAATCAAGGTGCAAACTCATATGCATTGGGTAACAACGCAGGCGCAACCGACCAAGGCGCAAGTTCTGTAGCAATTGGCGATGTAGCAGCTTCGGATACTCAAGGCACCTTATCGGTGGCAATTGGTGCGAATGCAGGTACAACAACTCAAGGCCAACAAGCAGTAGCAATTGGGGGTGGAACAGGTTTTACAAATCAAGGTGATAAAACAGTAGCAGTTGGCTTTGCCGCAGGTGTTACAAATCAAGGTACCGAATCTGTAGCACTTGGTTTCGAAGCAGGTGAAATAACTCAAGGCACACAAGCAGTAGCAATTGGTAAAAATGCAGGTAAAACCACACAAGGAAACAGTACAGTAGCAATTGGCGATACAGCAGGTGCGACTACTCAAGGCACCTTATCGGTGGCAATTGGTGCCAATGCAGGCGTAACAACTCAAGGTACTAGAGCAACAGCAATTGGTAACCTCGCAGGCCACACAAATCAAGGCGGAGGTGCTGTAGCACTTGGCGCTGATGCGGGTAATATAGACCAAAGTACTAACGCAGTAGCAATTGGTAAAGAAGCTGGAATGACATCCCAAGGTGGAGCAGACGCAGATGGAGCAGTAGCAATTGGTCACACCGCTGGTAAAACTAATCAAGACCAAGGCGCAATTGCAATCGGCAAGGCTGGGGTGACAAATCAAGGCGAATATGCAACAGCAATTGGGTGGGGCACTGGCATAACTAGCCAAGGCGAAGGTGCAATGGCAATAGGTGTAAACACTGGACAAACAAATCAAGGCACATACGCATCAGCATTTGGTGCTGAAGCTGGGTTCACAACTCAAGGCAATTACGCAATAGCATCGGGTTACCGAGCTGGAAAGACATCTCAAGGTAAAAATACGGTAGCAATTGGTAAAGAATCAGCTGAAACAAGTCAAGGCATAAATGCTGTAGCAATTGGTGTTTACGCAGGTAGAAATAATCAAGCCAACAACGCAGTAGCAATTGGTGATTCGGCAGGTATTAGTAGTCAAGGCGCAGGCGGAGTTGGTATTGGTAGTGAAGCTGGTAAAACAACTCAAGGTGTTGAAGCAACAGCAGTTGGTGCTAATTCTGGCAAAACAAGTCAAGGTGAAAACGCAACAGCAATTGGTAGTTACGCAGGTAATATAAGTCAAGGTGCAGGAGCAACAGCAGTTGGTGACAGAGCAGGTGCAACAAGTCAAGGCGTAGACGCAACAGCAGTTGGTGGTTTCGCAGGTGAAGATAATCAAGGCTTTGAGGCAATGGCAATTGGTAAAGAAGCAGGTAAAACAAATCAAGGCCAAACGGCAGTGGCAGTTGGTACCGCTTCTGGTAAAACAAGTCAAGGTATAAACGCAACAGCAATTGGTAGTTATTCAGGTAATATAAGTCAAGGCCAAACGGCAGTGGCAGTTGGTCACAGTGCAGGTTATAGCACCCAAGGCGCACAGGCTGTTGCGTTAGGTACTTATGGCGGATCTGAAAACCAAGGCGCACAATCAGTGGCAGTTGGAATGCAATCCGGTGAATTTTATCAAGGCGCTGCTGCAGTAGCAGTTGGACGAGGCGGTGGCGGATACATTCAAGGCCAACAATCAGTAGCAATTGGTGACGGAGCAGGCAGAAATGTGCAAGAATCCCAGAGTATTGCTATCGGGGCTGCCGCAGGTGGTGGTAGTAAATATGAAAAAACATATGTAAGTCATGCTGGTACAAACTTAGAATTAAGCGATACAACAAGTCTCATCGTAGGTGCGAAAATTTCAAATACACAAGGAGTCACTGCTGGAACCGAAATAACAGCTATTGTAGATGGCACCAACGTAACATTAAATCAAGGTCTAACTGGAACACCTGCAGCAAATAGCGTAAACTTTCATCAAAACGGACAAGGCACAGAATCAATAGCAATTGGTAAAGAAGCAGGTAAAACTAGTCAAGGCACACAATCAATAGCAATTGGTAACGACGCAGGTAAAACAAGTCAAAGCAATACGGCAGTAGCAATTGGTGAAAGTGCAGGCCTCACAAATCAAGCCCAATCCGCCGTAGCAATTGGTACTGGCGCAGGTACAACCAATCAAGGCAGTGCCGCAATAGCAATTGGCAACGGCACTGCGGTTAATGATCAAGGCGAAAGTGCGATAGCGATTGGTAATTTGGCTGTCTTAGCTGGCCAAGGCGACGACGCAATAGCGATTGGGAACAGGGCAGGCGGATTTGCAAATCCGCAAGCAGCAACTTCGATTATATTAAACGCAACTGGTGCCCCATTAGAAAATACAACAGCAGATAGTTTTGTAGTTAAACCAATCAGAAACTATCCAATAACAACTATACTTGGGTATAATAACGCAACAGGCGAAATTACGTACCATACGGCAATACCAGGATATACTAATACAGCAGACTTGAAAGCATTAGTAGCAGAAAGTACAGACTTTGCAGACTTTCAAACTAGAATAGCGGCACTATAAGCAGATACGGTATAAACTAAATTAAGATAGGGCGGATTTAATCCCGCCCTATTTTTTTGACTTACTGTAACTTTTCTAAGTTAGCAATATAATTTGTCATACTGTGGTCACTAAAGTTATCGATACCGCCTTGCTTTAGGCCCATCCACATTCCACGCCAGCGATCTTTAACACGGCGGGTTCCTTTAAGATTTGGCTTATAGTCGCCATTTGAATCCATGTAGTGTTCACAACCATCATGTTTGTAACCCATAATAGCAAGTGGTACACGGGTAACAATATCATTGTTATTAACCCAACGTTGGTGTTTACAGTTTAAACTCTTGATAAACTTTCTCCAACCTGTACGTGGTGATCCGTATGTATACACTTCAGCAATGTTTGGCATAAGTGGATCGTCTTCACAACGGCTAGCCATAATAGTTGTCATTGCGGCACCTAAACTGTGTCCACAAAACCATGCTGTACGTTTCTTACCACACTCACGTAAATCTTCCATAACCATTGGCCATAGTTCGTCTACTTCTGTTTTAAAGCCAACGTGTACACGGCCAACAGTTTCTGCCATTACTGGAGCTGCACGTAAGTCTGCTTTAATATCGTTAAACTCATTTGGTTGTGTTCCACGACAAGCAATAACAATGTCTGCTTTGTTCATAAAGCGATATGCTTGTGCACCGCCATTGTTGTAAAATTCTATAGTAGTAAAACCTAATGCTTTTGCATCTTTTTTAACTTGTTTTGTATCATCACTGTATGCTATACTTGCTAGTTTAGCAAATAGTAGACTACGTTGTTCAAAATTCATGTCTGTAATCATAATAGTTTCCCTCTCACTACAAATATTTATTGACAAATGCCAAAAAAGTGTATATACTGTTAGTTAAATATTAGGAGAATCTATGAACATTTTAATCGCAGGCTACGGATTTGTAGGACATGCTCATAAAAAACTATTGAGTGAAACACACTCAGTTAGGATATATGATCCACATAAAAATTATCCATGGACAGATAATCCAGTGGATGCGTGTATCATTAGTGTAAGTACACCTCCTGCTGATGATGGCAGTTGTGATGTAAGTAATGTTTGTGATGTGATTAGTCTGTTATCTGAAATGACACCAATCTTAATTAAAAGTACACTAAGTTTAGAAGGTTGGCGTAAAATTAAGTTTATGTATCCTAATCATTTAATTGCGTTTAGTCCAGAGTTCTTACGTGCCGCAACTGCTGACGAAGACTTCTATAATACTAGAGAGATTTACATGGGCGGTGATAGAAAATCATTCTGGCACACATTGTTCTCTATAGCATTTAACGATGATAAATTTACTACGATACATGTTGATGTAGAAGAACTCATATTAACAAAATGTTTCCGTAATGCGTACTTAGCAACTAAGGTATCCTTCTTTAATCAGATACACGATCTATGCGAGGCAACTGGTGTAAACGCAAACATGGTACTACATCTTGTAGGTGAAGATACTCGCATAGGTAGTAGTCACACAGAAGTAACAGAACAGCGTGGTTTTGGTGGTCATTGTTTTCCTAAAGACACAAGCGCCATTATTAAAACAGGTGAAAAGTATAATACAGACTTGACTTTGATCCGTAATGCTGTAGAGTATAATAAAAGTATAAGGAGAGACTAATGTTTGTAGATTATGACGGCATGACTGTTGATCAGATGCTGGAAAAACAAATTGAGCTAAAGCGTAAAGTAGCGCAAGCACATCAAAGTGGTATGAGTCCAGGTATAATTGGACAAATGCAAAATATGTTGGATGTATTAATGGTTGAGTATCAATCTCGAATAGCAAGTGATGCTGAAAAGTTGAAACGTGAACGTGCTATTGAAGATGGCAGAGATCCTGATGCTGACAATGTAATGAATATTGGCGATGTTGAATAGCGATAACGAAATCATTATTAATGAAGATAAACTTGTAGAATTATTTCTACAGGGTAAACAAGTACACACGGTGACAATGGAAAATACAGTAAGTGTTGATAGATACAATCAGTTTTGTAGTTTGTTTCTAATTGATGAAAACATAAACGTAGAATTGCCAAATAATGGATTAGATAAGTATAATAAAGAGCTAGTTGATAATTGGTTTATGCCTGACGAATACAAAAAAATTAACATAATTGATCACTTACTAAGTAAAACAAAAAATGAAGCTGAGTATCAACGTGTTGTTACAGAACTTACAGAGTTTGAAGAACGTGGGTTGCTGTCACTATTACAGTATATGATGTATTTTGTTGAGTTAATGCGTGAAAACGATGTTGTAATGGGTGTAGGACGTGGATCAAGTGTTGCTAGTTATGTGTTATATCTTCTTGGTGTACACAAGATAGATAGTATTAAATACAACTTAGATTATAGGGAATTCTTTAGATGAGAAGTGTAAAAACTGCAAGAGGTAGAATGATTGACATGGCTGCTCTTGCCGCAAAAAATGAGACTGCTAGATCAGTTGGTAATGTATTAATGAATGCCAGAGGTGATAGATTAAACAGTGACGGTACTGTAAAGTATACTGCTCAGGAGATTGCTCAAGCAGATGCGGCACAACGGACACCAGCTACAACAACACCAATTAGTGATCCAAAACCAATTATGTCTACTCCAGCGCCAGAGCCAGCGCCAGTAGAAGAAAAAGTACCAGAGCCAGTAGTAGAACCTGAACCAGAAGCAGTAAGTAAAATTACTAGAACAAGAGATGATGGTTCAAAATACGCAGAGATTGAATACGATGACGGTTCAATTGAAACAGTAGAATTAGATGAGGAATAAATGAGACAAGTAAGAGCAACAGCAAAAACTGTACTAGGGTTTTTTGTAAACCCACCAGGACAATATACACTTAATAGTGGATTAATTATCTTGAATGATGATGGCGAAACTCGTGGTATTAAATCAAGATATTTTGAAGTACATGACGTTGGTAGCATGACTGAAGTTGCAAATGATATTAAAAAAGGTGATATTGTCTGTGTAGCACACGGACGTTGGAGTCGTGGGTTTGAGGTTGACGATGCTGATAATAGAAAACTATACGCACTAGATCCAAAAGACATCATGGGTGTGTATCATGGAGATGTTAATAACATTGAATAGATATGAGTAATATTATAGATTTTCCAACAGGGTTTGAATTTAAAGTACTGTTTGAACTACCTGAAGATAAAATACTACATATGAATAAAACTAAATCTGATAACTGTCAAATTGAAATAGATGGACAATACGGTACAGCGATTGTTGATGCGTTAAATGATAATAGAGCAATTGATATATTACTAAAAGTATTTCCAGCGGCAATAATCATAAAGGCAATAAAACAAAATGAGTAGTTTTAGCGCACATTTAGAATACATCTTTCATATTACTTGTAATCATTGCAAGTGTTACTTTAGTTACGCAGTGATGCAAAAGAAGTTTAAAATCGACAGAGGACATTGGTATTGTCCAAAGTGCGGTGCTAAAGGAAGTATTAAACTTGAAGAAGAGATATAATAATTTTAAACTTTGGTATGTACATTTACGTGCTGAAGGTGTGAGATTGTATGGATATCCTGGATACTACACCAGGTGGAAATGTTTTCAATGGGCATTCAGTAACAGTGGCACACATAATATAGACGGGTCGTATTTTACGCTCGACAAACCTAAAAATAATGTTATAGTAAAAGAAAAAGTGGAAAAGTAAATGAAAGAATTATGGGTAGAAAAGTATCGTCCCAAGACTTTGTCTGAATATGTATTCAAGAATGATGGACAAAAGAATCTTATTAATGGTTGGGTAACTGACAAAAGTATTCCACATTTAATGTTTGCTGGAAGTGCTGGTACAGGTAAAACTACACTAGCAAAAGTCCTTATTAATGAACTAGGTGTACAACCAGCAGATGTATTGTATATCAACGCTAGTCGTGATAACGGTATTGAATATGTACGCAATAAGATTACTAACTTTGGTGATACAATGCCTTGGGGAGACTTTAAGGTTGTACTACTAGACGAGGCTGATTACTTGTCTCCAGAAGCACAAGCGGCGTTACGTGGTGTAATGGAACAAAACCATCAGAGTGTACGTTTTATACTTACATGTAATTATGATAATAAAATTATTCCAGCACTTAAAAGTCGTTGTCAAGTATTTCAGATCCAGAAACAAGACGAGACAGAGTTTTTTAATCGTATGGTAACCATACTTGATGCTGAAGGTGTTACATATGATCCGTATATGTTGGGATCGTTTGTTGTAGCTACACAGCCAGACATGCGTAAAACTATTAATAACCTACAATCAAATGTTATGGATGGTGTACTAACACAGCCTGAAGAAGGTGGTGACGACAGTGCTTGGTTAATTAAAATGGTAGACTTGTTCAAGAGTGGCGATATACGCAGTGCCCGTAAATTAATTATTGCTAATGCTAGACCAACTGACTACGAAGGCATCTTTAGAAAGCTATATGAGAATATAGACTGGTTTGGTGACACTCCAGATAAACAAGATGAAGCTGTTATTGTTATTCGTAATGGACTAGTTAAACATATGAGCGTAGCAGATGTTGAAATTAATCTGAGTGCTACATTAATTGAACTGCAAATGATATGAATAAAGTAATCTTTGTTGCCTTAGCTGAAGAATTTCCTCGCAAAATGGCTCCCAAAGGTTTTAACGTTGTGTATACTGGTATCGGTAAAGTTAACGCTACGCTAGCAGTAACACAATACTTGACTGCTAATCCACATGTTACGGCTGTTTATAATTATGGAACAGCAGGTGCTAGTGATGATAGTGTAGCAGGCGAGCTACTAGGAGTATGTAGTTTAATAGAACGAGATATGGATATTACGGCACTTGGACTTCCGTTATATGTAACTGAAAAAGATCAAGAACAACATTTTTATACTAGTAATCGTCAAACAAGTATTATATGTGGTACTGGTGATAGCTTTGCTAGACCAAATTTACCATATCATATTGTAGACATGGAAGCATATGCCATTGGCAGAGTGTGTGAACACTTTGGTATTCCAGAGTTTTATTGTTTTAAATATATCAGCGATACAAATAATGACTTAGATCCAGGTAAAGCCTGGAAACAAAATGTATCTAAAGGCGCAAAAAAATTTAGAAAAATCTT
>Ga0208973_1001028_pt1 | contig 12965 bp, 9 predicted proteins | sample AOAMet_66_BLW_10_2_FD_188233 | JGI IMG/M metagenome (GOLD analysis project Ga0208973, IMG submission 188233) | Ammonia-oxidizing marine microbial communities from Monterey Bay, California, USA - CAN11_66_BLW_10 (SPAdes) | ecosystem: Environmental > Aquatic > Marine > Intertidal zone | place...
CCCCTAACGCATTTTGACTAGAACCTGATATTATTAAAGATCCAGTAATTAACGCATTACCCGTAAAAGGAAAACCAGTTGATGATGATTCACTTCCATCAATTAGATTCCAGCTTGATTCTAATGAGGGGTTAGAAGGGTCTATACAAACATATAATTCGCTAGTATCTTGCTGAAATACTAATAAACCTTTATAACAGTTAAAAGAAACAAGAGACAATCTATCACTAGCATTAGATGCTATGAATCGTGAATCTATAGGTTCTTCTGTGTCAGGTCTAAAACCAACTAATACATCTACAGCCATATTATGCGAAGGTTATTTTATGTTCATAAGTTCCATTTTTTAAAGCTTTAGTTCTATATACTTTATAGTTTCCTATTATATCAGGAGAATTGAATGCTGTTATTTCATTAAATAATGATGTTTGATTCATTATTATGTTTATATTGGGTAAACTTGAATCATATACTATATATAAATATTCACCTGAAGAGGATGGATCAAAATTTATTGTTAGAGATTCTATTTCTGATTCTGAATTATACCCATATTTTATAGTCCCCACACTAATCCAATTATTTAAGTTTTGTAATTGGGAGTTTGTAAAAGAAGTAGCTCTTGAGGTTCCATATCTTAAACTTCTAACACGGGTCCATGTTTTAGATGTTTCTCCTGTATGGAATACAAGGGAACTATTATTATTACCTGAATTCCAAAATTGACTTACTGTTCCCGTAGTTACATTACCCGTTGAATTTACGGTTAAGGTAGTGTTGTAAGAATTAAAGTGAGGTGAAGAGGGGATCCATCCATTAGGTTCATTTTCTACTCCTGGGGTAAGTGACCACGTAATAGTACCTGTAGCTCCTTCTTCTATTTGTAAGCCTGAAGCTCCTAATTGAACACTATCAGTGTATGCTATTGTTGGTATACCTGCTAGACCTTTATTTAAATCTAAATCTAAATCAATACTTTGTGAAAGTACATTTCCTGTTGCAGGGTTACTTGAAGTCATAACTAGCCTATATTCTCTTGAACCTGAGGTATTTTCAGAAATAACAAACCCAGTTCCAACTCCTACTGGACCTTGTAATGTTTTTTCAGCACCTGTGGTTATTTCAAGTAGTGAAGCACTTATTAATGTATTATTTCCAATATCAAAGTTAGCAGTTACTCCATAAGTATGTAATACTTTATTAAACCTATTAACATCAAATAAAGGGGTAGTGTTGGATATTGTTGGGGATGGTTCTGGTGGGATACCAAAAACAAATTTTAACACTTGAGTTCCTTGATTATAATCTACTATAACATTATCATCAAAATCTAACACTTCAATACCACCAATAGTTTTATATGGTGTAGAACCACTAACATAATTAATTTCAGCTCCACTTGAACCCGTGTCTATTGTTACATCAAAAGTTGTAGTATCACCTTTTGTAAAAGTAATAACGTTGTTAACTGCAGATGCAGTTGTCATTAATGAACCTGTATCTACAGTTCCACCAGAACCACTTCCTATTAGTTTCCAACCAGAATTTAAATTATAAGAGGCTGTGTTAGTTAATACATAAAGTTCTTCTGTGTCTCTTTGGAATACAATTAAACCGTCAAATACATTATATTCACTAAATCCTAATCTTGCTGCCTGGTTGGCAACTGTCATTCTTGAGTCTATGGGGTCTGTACTAGTTATCTGAAATCCCGATGGTAATACTATTGGCATATTATTTTATTTTTTAAGTGTTTAAGTGTTTAATACATATTCTGCAGTTGTTCCTGTATATCCTGCTTGAGGGTTTGTTGATCTATAAATTTTGTATCCTCCAACAGTAGCAAATAATGCTCCTCCAAAAGTAGGACCCATTATATCATAACCAGTAGCTCTTTCTTTAATACTTGATAAATTAGATCTAGCAGCATCATATACTATATATTGATATTTATCTCCTGTCCATGTAATATCTATGTTATGGTTATTTGGATTTGTTGTTCCTTTTGCTATAGTTCCAATAGTTCCTCCTAATGTTGTATCCCAAGTAGCTAAATTATATAATTCATTAGCTGTAAAAGTAGGTTGAGATGAAGCTCCAGCTCTAACACTTCTAATTCTAGTATAAACTGTATTGGCTGAAGTTCTAGATGCTAATGCAGAATTACCTGGGTATAATGCTGGAGAATTATCTGCACCTGCTACACCTGAAGATGAATAAGCTGCTGTTGCATTTATAGAAAATTGTTGAGTTTCTCCATAACCATTTAAAAGGATACTTCCACTAACATTTGTAGGTTGTGGGCCTGTTGGGAAATGAGGATAATTTATATCCATATCAACAAATGCCCAATTTCTTTCATTTGAACCTCTAGATGAAGTATAAGATATAGTTCCTGTAGCTCCTACTTCTATTTGATTGGAAGCAACTCCTAATTGAGCTGTTGCTGTTGTTGATACTAATGGAATATCTGCCGGTATTTTAGTAACAGTTAAATTAAGATCTACTGAAGCAGAAACAATTGCCCCATCTGATGGGTTACTTGAAGTAATCATTAATCTATAAGATCTTGAACCTGTTGTGTTAGGTGTAACTGATAAATTATCTCCAGTTCCTACTGGTCCTAATAAGGTAGATTCACTTCCAGCTGTTGTTTCTAACAATGAAGCACTTATTAAATTATAAGCTCCTAAATTAAAATCTCCTACAACATTATAGGTATCAAATACTTTATTAAATCTGTCTGTAGCAAAAATATCTCCTGTGTTGGTTAATGATGGTGTTGGTGCTGTAGGTGTTCCAAATATAAATGTTAGGGTTCCAGCATTAAAATTAACAGCAACATCATTATCAAAATCTTGCACTACTATATTTTGGATTACTTGTGAAACCTCTGAATTATATGTTATATCAGTTCCACCTCCTGAGCTAGTAGGTAAAGCAACATCAAATGTGCTAGCATCACCTTTAGTGAAAGTCATTGTGCTAGCGGAAACCGATGCAGTTACTACAGCATCAGCTGAACTAGCCGAAGCAGCTATTGCTAAATCAAAAGTAGAAGAATCTCCTTTAGTGAATGTTAAAACGTTCCCAGCCACAGAACCGGTAACCATAAATGAACCTGTGTTAATAGTAACAGCAGATGATTGAGGCTCAAATGGGTTTACTGGGACTTGGTCAAGAAATCTTGCAAATGTAGGCATAATTTTATCAGTTTACTATTTATAAATATTAAAATAAAACTTACCTATTAAATTTTTTTACTAGGAATTTAATTCTTCTCCACTTCTACCTACACTATCTCTTCCATCTGGAAGTTTTGTGACTCTTTGTTCATATCTTTCGGGCCTTCCATCAGTTTCTATTTGGAAAATAATTTTAGATTTTGAATTAACTTTTTTAATTGAATTAAGGTCTTTTTGTATAACTTCAGGTACTAAATACCCGTATAAATTTAATTGAAATGTACCTCTTACTAGTCTTTCTTGACTTTGTTGTAATTCAGTAATGGTAGTAAAACTGTCTATTCTTGCTCGAAATTTGAACCTATCAGGATTACCCCAATAAGAATCAGAAGCGTAGTTTATGGCTTCTATTATTTTATTTAATTGTTCTACATAATAGGTTTGTGCAATACAACTATAAGTTAAGTTAACCCAATCAGGAATAACATTTGCTATTTGTTGTTTTGTTGGTATTCTATTATTTAAAATATTAAAATTGCTATAAAAATTTTTATCATTATAAGATTTTTGAAAAAAGGTATAAAGGTTAGGTTCATTAGCATCTAATTTTCTTCCTAAATTTCTATTTTTTTCTAAGGTATCTCTTTTAAACATTATTATTGGCATCATTATAGCACCTTTTTTATCTCTATAATATGCATCTTTTTGGATTGATTTCCATCTTTCAGGTGAACCATATATTATTGGAACTGGAGTTCTTTCATTATTTTGTATTACTGTAGGTTTAATAACATTATTAAAATAATACATTATAGCTTCATCTAAATCTTTTATACCAATAGAAAGGATTTTTTCTTTGTCTCCTTTAAAAGACATATTATCAGACCTATTAAAATCTAAATTAGCTTCATTAGTGGGAATTGTTTGGTTTTTTACATTAGCTTTATTGGGATTACCCTCAGTAATTTTCCCATAGGGTTTTTGTAAACCTTCAGATATTTCTCTTTGAGACTTTGGTACTGGTTTTCTATAATTTTTAGCCATTTATTCCTGCCCTTTCTAATTGTACCTTATTTGCTGGTTGGTAATGTGTTTTACATATAACTGAAATATCACTACCAAAGTTAGATAACCCTGGATTAATTGGGTTTTTATCATAATCATAGTCAGGATCTTTACCTACAAAGTATTGATTTGATACTATATCATCTACTTCATAATAACCTCCATAAAAGAATATTATATCTCCTACTTCAGGAATTAAATCAGCTCCATAGTAATCTCCTTGGTCAAAGTTTTCGTTAAATACTAAGTTTCTAGCTAATAAATCATCACGTAAAAAACGGAAATCAATGTTTTGATAGTATCTTACACCTAATTCATCATCTGGGTATTCTTGTGGAGATCTATCAGTTAAACAGCTAAGTATGACGCCCCTTTGATAATATTTAGACTCAGCAGCTTCACCATATAAGTTAAATTTTGTTTCTTCTAGCTTTAATTTATAATATACAACTTCCTGAGAGATAATATCACCTATTAATTCTCGATTTACGTGTCTAAATAGACTTATATCTCGTTTTGCCCCGTATAAAGCCATATTATGCTATGTATATTGTGTAAGGAACTTTATTTAATTCCTTTTCTAAATAATCTCCTTCTAATGCTCTATTTTCCATTAATTTAGTTCTAGAAGTTTCATCAAAATATCCTCTTAATCTTTCTATTAATGCATTTTTAGTTTCTGTAGCTGATGATAATAAATCAGATTGATTTAATGTTACTTCAGCATCTGGTATTGGAATAGTTGAGTATTTCCCTCTTATATAACCTAACATTTCTTTAGAAATTGCTAAGGCATATTCAAATATCCATTGTCTACCTATTGAATTTATTTCATCGTAATTAGGATTAACAAATGGAACATTAGATACATCTGTTATTTTATTTAATCCATCTTGATATGGGTTTTGTCTTTCTGATTCTTTAATATATTCAAAAAACATATGCCCTGCATACCCATCAGATGATACTGCATTAGGAATTGGAAATATTCTTAGTCTATTATTTACTAATTCAAATGAATAGTTTGATTTTCTAATCTGGTCATTTAATTCAATTGCTTGTATTACTTGTAAGTCGTAATTTAAAGGCATCATTAAAAAATTAATAGCTGGTGAGTAATTACCCCAACCAAATGAATCCATTAAGTCAATCATACCAGTACCTGTACCTGCATAAGGATCAAAGTATCTTGTTATTGCTGGTGGTGCTTCATAAAATACCCTTTTTAGTTCTATTCTATCTCCTGGTATTATATCTGTATTAGCCTCTGCCCAAGCATCCATATCATAATCTTGTACTGAGCCTGTTAAATGTATTGAGCCTGTGTAGTAAGTAACTGTTCCACCTACACCTGCTTCTTCACCATACTGTTGGGATATTCTTACTACCCCACCCATATTAGGCTTCATTATTTGACCATTGGATTCAATAAGTGAAGATGCTCCTTCTAAAGATAAAAAATTTTCTCTAACTCTAAAAGCATATAATTCATTTCCATATGTAGTAATTGCTTCTTCAAAAGCAGTATAAAATGAGCCTGATTGAAGTTCTATATCTGTGAGAGGATAGCCTAATCTTCTAGCGCAAAAATCTGCTACTTTATCGGCATCGTTTCTAAAATCTGTTTGATTATCGTAAAAACCAAAGGGTGTTTGACCTGCTGCAAATGTTGAAGTACCTGTCCAAATTGGAATGTTCATACCGTTTTATTATAAATATTAAAAAATAATTAAGGTGCAGCGTTCTTATATCGGTGATTTGAAGGTAAATTTCCTACTAGCCCCCATTTCCATGCTAAATACCCTTCAGCTTCGTATCTGTATTTGTATACATCACCAACTACACCCTGATCTCCTTTATATAATAGTAATTCTGCAAATCTTCCTTCTTGTTTTTTATTACCATTTCTATTAGCCATTATACGTAACTTTTGGTTTTGATCTAGGTTAGAAAGATAAGTTGTATACCAATTATTACCACTAACTACAGAAGAATTTACAAACATCATTACATAATTACCATTACTTTGAATTTTAGTAAACCCTATAGAAACTATAATCCATTGATTTTCAAAATTAGTAGAACCCATAGGTCCTACTGTTCCATCACTTCCTACTCCATTTCCTAAATCTATTTCCCCATACCATTGAGTTGCATTTTGAGCAGAAACTGCATAATCACGATTAGATGCATTTAAACTCCACACAGAATCTTTAGTTGCATCAACATTCGTAGGTCGAAATAATCCTACTGCCATGTGTAAACCATTATTACTAACTAAAGGATCTGTATTAGGATTTTCTAGATATGTTGTTCCACTAAAATATAAAGTATTTAAATTATTTTGAGGAGTTCCTGCTACGGGGTTTGTGTTTCCTATTGCGCTTAAATTATCACCATAATTACCTTGTGAGCTAAGTCCAGTTATTGTTGTTCCGTTTTTTATATAACTAGTAGTATCACTAGCATCATACCAACCTGCTAGGTTTGGAATGTTAGTAGGTTCAAAAGGTGGTGAGTTTGTTGATCCCCAATATGCCATAGGAGTAAGTAAAGTCATATTATGAGAAGTTTTTTAATCCAGTTGCATACCAATTATTACCATCCCAAGTTATAAATGTAAATACATCTATATCATTAGCTCCGGTTGAAGCTGCACTATCAAACCCATCTGGGAATTTAATACTACTATTCCAACTAATAGTACCTGGATTGGTTGAAGATTGGGTGATTTTTACATTAATCGTTTGACCTGGGAATCCACTACCGATGCCAAGGTTATTAACAGAAGAGGGTTTTAGTGTAGTTTGGAAGAAATTACCTTCATTTGCTGCAAAAATACCAGCCCATAAGCCAGAATAGGTAATTGATGTAGTAATAACTTTACCATAAACAGGACCATCAAATTCAGAACTTCCTATTACTGAAAGATCACTGCCATTAATTGTTACATCAGTGTCAAATTCTGTATTATTACCACTAGATGTAACTACACCTAAAGCTGTTAACTGGGATGAACCTGATATTATGCCTGAAGGTGTATTAACTAATTCATTATACTGTATATTTGAATTTTCCCAAACACCAGCATCATATTTTAGGAATTGGTTTGTAGCAGGAGCAACAATAGTAACATCTGTAATTTCTCCTAAATTACTTATTGTTGATGTTCCTCCTCCTGAACCACCTACTGTGTTTCTAAATAAACCACCATTAATTAAATTAGCTTGGTTAACATCACTTAAATCAGTTGCATCTGCTCTAACTACTATATAACCAATAAATGTTAAAGATTTTGATGTAGTAAGGGATTCTGTAAATTGTTCTGTGGATAATTGGCTTACAGCTGTTGGTATACTATCATAAGTATCTTGACCATAATATATATAAAACCTTTCACTAGTTGGTCCTACATATACTCTTTGAATTGTAGTTGTTGAACCACTAATAGTAGTTAATGTGCCCGTTCCATCATCATATTTGGTAGGGTCAACTGCACTATAAAAATTACCACTATTAATATCTCCTATAAAATCACTACCAGATCGATATACTCTAACTGTTTTAGTAGTTGATGTTAAAGAAGGAGTGTCATATATACTTGGGTTATTAGGGTCTTTGGAATAAAATCCTCCTAACTTAAATGTAATACCCTGTGCAGTGCTAAACCCTAAAGTAGAACCATCAGCTGTTAAATCATATCCTTGTCGTTTTAAAGGACCAAATGATCTAATAAATTGGTTAGCTTGGGCTGGGCCTGCATATGTTGTTTGTTTTTCTTCTCCAAAAGCATCAATGTAAGTATTAGTTAAATGACCTAAAGTGCCTAAAGGAATTTTTTCTAAATATTGTTGTGAAGTAAAATCTTCTACTTGTTGTTGTAAATTTCCATTCTCATCTAAATAAATATGAGAATATTGAGACGATGTTAAAAATGTAGCACTTGCAGTAATAGCACCCCATTTAACTTGAGTTGGAACAACTGCATTTGCAGAACCTGTTTCTGCGTTGTAACTTACAACTAAACCTCCTCCAGGACTAACATATATGTCAGAACCATTAAAAGTTACAATACCACCATATATAAGTCCTGATCCTACACCATATTCAAGCCATTCCTGATCCCATAATGTGCCTTTATTTCTATAATAAAAATCACATTGGTCTGAACTAAAGTTAGAAGCTGAAGTAAATAAGTAAGTAGCATTTATATTACTAGTTCCTGGGTCTGTTGATGGAGCAATAACTACTGAACCACTTATATATTGGCTTGATTTAAAATCATTTGAACCTGTAGTTGCAAATGTAGCTGAATCTTTTCCATCTAATAATAGTGAGTCTAATGATATAGAAGCTGTTCCTTGAAGTGAACCTGTAATCCCTTCTGTAACTGTTAAACTACCAGTAACACTAACATCACCTTCAAATGATGAGGTAGATTGTACTGAGAAGGAATCTCCAGTTATTAAAGTAATACCTTGGATAAGATTACTACCTGTTAAAACTGTGTTACCCTCTACTCTAAACCCTTGATTATCTATTACTGTCAATGAACCTGACACTGTTGTAGACCCAGTAAATGAAGTTGAACCTGAAAATGATGTATTTCCACTAGAAGAAATAAATCCTAAATTTTCTATTTGAGCTGAACTACTTACTATACCTAAAGGAAGTTGTTCTGAGCTGCTTATTAATCCTGAAGGTAACTGCTCTGAGCCGCTTATTATTCCTGAAGGTAATTGTTCTGAACTGCTTATTACTCCTGATGGTAGGTTAGATATAGTTTGAGCTGAACTACTTACCACACCTGAAGGAAGTTCTGATATAAGCTGGTCTGAGCTACTTATTAATCCTGAAGGTAATTGTTCTGAGCCGCTTATTATTCCTGAAGGTAATTGTGTTGAACTACTTATTATTCCTGAAGGTAATTGTGTTGAACTACTTATTACACCTGAAGGTAAAGATTCTATAACTTGAGCTGATGAAGATATTACTCCATTTGGTAAAGGTTCTCCTGAACCTGTGTCTACTGTTATTGAAAATGTTGAACTATCACCTTTAGTAAATGTTATTACATTTAGGTTAGCTGATGATGTTATTATTGTTGATGATGTAATGGAACTTTCAACATATCCTAAATTATCTAATTGAGTTGAACTACTTATTACTCCACTAGGTAAACTAGAAGTTATACCTGTTAAACCACTACCATCACCTATAAATGTGCCTCCTAAAACTGTTATGTTTGAACCTGATACTGTTAGAGAGCCTGTTATTGAAGCTGCTCCTGATGCAGTTACATATTGCTCTATTACTTTTTCTATACTACCACTGTCATTTGTAGTTACTTCTACTACATTATTAACTGTAGTCATATTATCTCCACTTCCACTAACAACAGATATAGAACCTGTTCCTATAAAAATATTTCCTATTCTAACTCCTCCTGGTTCTCCATTCATAGAAGCTATTACTACTGCATCTTTTACAAAATTTAATGATGAAGTTGTTATGTATAAATCTCTCCAAGGTTTAGTAATCGAACCTAAATCATATAACCCATTTCCCGAATCTATTGCTTCTGGGATGATTGAGCCAGATACAAATTGTGAACCTGTAAAATGGTTTGGTCCTGTTACAACTGCAAATGAAGCTGAATTTTGTATACTAGCTGTAATTCCTGTTATAGCACTACCATCTCCTTTAAAACTACCAGTAAATGAACCTGTTACATATTGTGTATTTGAAAAATCTACAAATGAACCTGTTCCTGAACCCGATACAGATAAAGAACCTGTTAGTTGAAGACTTCCACTTAAATCTCCTGCGGGTGCAGCTGGTCCTGGAGGTCCTTTAGGTCCTGGAGTTGCTATTGTTACTACTGTGGTTGGGTTTTGTGATGATATAGTACTCATATTTTTATTATTATTATAAACTGCCTGTTGGTATTGGTAAGCCAAAGCTTCCTAATGTTATATTTTTAGATAATTTTACTACTCCTTCTAAAAGTCTAGTCACAGTATAACAATGACCACTTCCTGATGCTATTTCTAAATCATAAACAGCTACTGGGAAATTTAATAAAGAAGATGAAAGTGCCGATATGTATACTCCTATTGAACCTGATGTTGGGTTTTTAGGATAACCTGAGTCATTTTTAGAGCCATTCATATTAAGGCCAGACCCACAAGGTTGTAAACTTGAAGATAAAGTCATGTAAGTTTGTTTAGCTCCAGGGGCAGGTCTTAGTTGCATTCTTGCTTGATATCCTGTTAAATCTATTGCTGAACCTGAAACGTCTGTATATCTAACTTCAAAATCAACTGTAGCTCCTTGTTCTATTGTAAAATCGTATTTTCCCGCTGCCATGTAATTTATTTATAAATATTAGAAAATAAAAGTAAAATAGAAAAAGCCCGACTAAAAAGCCGGGCTTAATCTTGAATTTATGTCAAGTGTTTATTATACTAACTCTAAGTTAGAAACAAATACTCTTCCGTAAAATTCTGGTCTGATCATCTTCTTAGCATATCTCGTTAATAGACCTTTTCTTGGTGTGAAAGTGTCTGGATCATATACTAATGGAGTCATAATCAATGGAATGTAAGGAGCAAATACAGCACCTGTTTCTAGGAACTGGTTACCTCTATATCCCATAAGGATTGTACCTTCAGTCATATAAGGATTCTTATAAACATCATATCTGCTGTTCATTTGTCCCATTTTCTGGATACCAAAAGCAAACTTTTGTTTAGAAGCATCACCGTCAGCGTTTGAAGCAAATCCTGGGATTGATTCAATTACTGTAGCAACTGATGGAGAAATTACCATAAAGTTAGCACCACCTCTAAGAGTTTTCTGGTGAATCTTGTTAGATACTTTCTGTAATTTAGTTCCTAATGTTTGGAACCATTGTCCTTGTGCGTTGAAAAAACCTAAATCTTCAAATCCTGATTTAGCAGCATTTAAAGCTTGATTGTTTTTAGCACTCCAGTACTCATCAGCAGCTGATGCATCTTGGACTAACATATCAAGAATTTCTAGGTCAATTTCTAATGAAATGTACTCACTCATTACTGAAGTTAATTCAGCTTCTGCATCTAATGCTTGGTAAGCATTTAAATCTTGAGCAAATTCAGGAGTCCATTGTGCTTTTAACTTTCTAGTTTTAGCAACAATTGCTTCTGATTTCATTTTTACATCGATTGAAGGAATTGCTAACATATCAGCAGAAGTAGATTCAGCGTTTGGTCTACCTGCACCTGCAGCATCTTCGAAATCGCCTCTTGCGTTATCGACTGGTTGTTTGTTGTATAATACATAAGCATCATCACCATTTCCTGGGATATCTGCAGCACCTGGGGCACCTTCAAATACAAAATAAATTTTGTCTGCACCTGCATCATATTCAGTATACTTAGGTAATAATTTAGCACCTGAAGCAGCACTAAAACTTGAACCTGAAGAAATTACGAATGCTCTAACTCCTTTTTTGTCTGGATCAGATAAATCTGAAGCATCAATAGATACTGAAGAATAACCTCCAGCAGCAACTGAAGCTGATAATTCAGCAGCATAGTGTAGTTGCTCCCATGAAGCAACACCTACTACAGCAGCAGCTGAAGCTGAGAATTGGTTAATTGAATATCCAAATCTACCAGCACCATATAAACCATCAGATGGGTCTGCACCAGCACCTGGGTTAGTGTTACCGTACATAGAAGCTGGACTAGAATATGCATTTCCGCCTGGGCCGAAATTTAATTCTTTATCTTGTCCGTATTGGAAATCTAGGAAAAATACTAGACCTGAAGGAAGGTTCATTGGTTGAACAGAAACAAATTCTTTAGCAGAAATTTGTCCAAATACTTTTCTTACTAATGGTAAAGCAACGCCTGCCCATTGAGCACCAGCACCAACTTGGAAAGTTCCACCAGTACCAGTAGTATTATTTGATTGTTCAACAACTAATTGTTTAGCTTGGTTTTCAAGAATCATACTCATGTTGTTCTTGTTTTGCTCGCTATCGAATCCTTCTAATAGTCCTGTTTTTTCCCACTTTGATGCTAATCTAGCAGCATCACTCTGCATGTTCTTCCAGTTACCTGCTGAGCTTTCTAAAAGTGAATTTAATTGTGACATTTTTAGTTATTTTTAGTTGTTATTATTAATTATTTTATACCTGCCAATTTCTTGAATCTAGCCACCATTGGGTCAGTTTCAATAATTGGTTTTTTAGCGTTAACTGATCTTGATACTCTTGAAGCTGTACCTAAAGATTCTGTTATTGGAGATTTTTTCTTAGCTTTTAAGCCTTCGCTTAAAGTTTCGAATACCAATTTAGTTTCTTTTACAGTACCTGCTTTATCAAAAGCACCTAATACTTTAACTTTTTGACTTTCTGTCAAAGTTTTTGCTTTGAAAATCTTGTTAGTGTATAACAATTTTGCATTAAGCAAATTAACTTCGTTTAAATCAGACTTTAAAGTTTTAATAGTAGAATATGCTTCATTAAGCTCTTCTTCCATTTCTTCTTTTGCCTTGTAAACTTCAGCCATTTCAGCTTTTTCCTTTTTTTCTTTTTTGGAATCTTCTTCTTTAACTTCTTTTTCTTTAGCTTCGTCTAATTCAATTTCTTTGACTTCTTCGTCTTCTGAAATTTCAACGTCTACTTCTGTATCGTCTACTATTTCTTCTGTTTCGTCTTCTTCTTCG
>Ga0208973_1001045_pt1 | contig 12771 bp, 9 predicted proteins | sample AOAMet_66_BLW_10_2_FD_188233 | JGI IMG/M metagenome (GOLD analysis project Ga0208973, IMG submission 188233) | Ammonia-oxidizing marine microbial communities from Monterey Bay, California, USA - CAN11_66_BLW_10 (SPAdes) | ecosystem: Environmental > Aquatic > Marine > Intertidal zone | place...
CTCCTGTAATGAGGATTCTAAAAAAAGGCCTTTGGGTTGAATCACTGAAAAGAATTGGAAAAAAACCTCATCTAAATAATCTAATTGATTCCTTAGTTTTAGGGAGGTGTATAGCCTTAGAAGGATTACATTGCTAACAAGATATGTATAAAGAATAGATTACTAGTAAAATTAATACATAAAACAGGTTTTGTTTAATAGCTGTTTAATATACTTGAACAATAGCTTAGTAAAGTAAGTGAATTTTAGATTTATCTTCCCATTTTGCATTATATGCAGCATCCACAAAGAAAATTTTTAAATCTGCTTTGTAAGCTGCATCTACAAAATATATTTTTTTGCTAGCCTTATAGGCTTGGTCAGTGAAGAACCACTTACCATCGTTTTTCCCGGCTTTATATGCTGCATCCACCTTGTATACTAAAAGATCTGCTTTGTAGTTATTGTCTACTACAAATACCTTAATATCTGCCTTATAGGATTGATCTACAGAAAATACCTTCTGCGCGTTTGCTTTAAAAAAAGTAAGTGTTACCATAGCAATAAAAAACAATCGTCTCATAATATATGTATTATCGTAGTTTCGGAAATTTTACAGGATCTGCCTCATACATCATTTCATATACCTTTTCAAAAACATCCTCTGCGGATGGTTTACTAAAGTAATCTCCATCTGTGCCATAGGCAGGGCGATGTTGTTTTGCAGTTAAGGTTTGTGGCTTGCTGTCAAGATATTGGTATCCATTTTGCTCATCTACGATATGCTGCAGAATATATGCTGATGCACCTCCAGGAACATCTTCATCTACAACTAGTAGCCTATTTGTTTTTTCTACACTTTTTACCATCTGATGGTTTATATCTAGGGGCAGTAAAGATTGTACGTCTATCACTTCTGCATCAATACCCACTTGTTGTAGCTCTTTTGCAGCTTGCTCAATAATGCGCAAGGTGCTTCCGTAAGATACTAAAGTAATATCTGCACCTTGTTTTATGGTTTCAATTACACCAATTGGAGTTTTAAATTCTCCTAAATTAGTTGGTAATGGTTCTTTTAATCTATATCCATTTAAGCATTCTACAACCAATGCTGGCTCATCTGTAGATAGCAGTGTATTATAAAATCCTGCTGCTTTAGTCATATTTCTAGGCACTAAAATGTACATGCCACGTAATAAGTGTACTAAACCTCCCATTTGTGATCCACTATGCCATATACCCTCAAGTCTATGCCCTCGTGTTCGTACAATAAGAGGCGCTTTTTGTTGCCCGTTTGATCTGTATCTAACCGTTACCAGATCATCACTCATTATTTGTAAGGCATATAAGATATAATCTAGGTATTGTATTTCGGCAATAGGACGTAGACCCCTCATAGCCATTCCAATACCCTGTCCAAGAATTGTAGCTTCTCTAATACCAGTGTCACTTACTCTAAGTTCACCATATTTTTCCTGCATCCCTTCCAAACCTTGATTTACATCTCCAATAGTACCAGCATCCTCGCCAAAAATTAAAGCCTCAGGATATTTACTGAAGATAGCATCAAAGTTATCTCTTAAAACAACACGAGCATCAACATCTTCTGTATCAGTGTTGTAGGTAGGGAGTACCTCTGCTATTGTCTTTGCATTTATAGAACTCTCGCTGTAAAGGTTAGAAGAGTAACTTGGTTGTGTGGTCTCAAAGTACTGATTTAACCAGTTTTGTAACTGTTCTTTTTCTTGGCTTTGCTCATTAATTACATAGCGTAGTGCTTTTCGCGCCGCTCCAGCAATGTTTCTTCTAAGAGGTTCTTTTTCTGCGGCTAGGTCATTTGTAATAAGGTCTATAAAACTTTTATTTGCTGCATTTTTAGCAAGATCTGTAAGTAGTGCTATTGCTTGTTGCTGCTCTTGTTTTTGAGGGGCAACGAAAGCTTCCCAAGCTGCTTTTTTACCATCGCGTACTTGTGTTTTAATATCTTTCTCTATTGCCAGTAACTCTTGTTGGGAGGCTACGTTAGTCTCTAGAATCCAGTTCCGCATTTTAACATTGCAATCAAAAGCAGCCTCCCAATCCAAACGTTCTTTGTTTTTGTATCTCTCATGAGACCCGCTGGTAGAATGACCCTGAGGCTGGGTTAATTCTTTTACGTGTATTAGTACAGGTACATGTTCTTTTCTGGCAATATCTGAGGCTTTTTGATACGCATCAATCAGAGCGGGGTAATCCCAACCCATTACACGAATAATTTCATACCCATTGCCTTTTTCATCTCGCTGAAAACCTTTGAGAATCTCAGAAATATTTTCTTTGGTTGTTTGGTGTTTTGCATGTACAGAAATACCATATTCATCATCCCAAACATTAATAACCATAGGCACTTGTAAAACACCTGCAGCATTGATAGTTTCCCAAAACAGGCCTTCGCTGGTACTTGCATTTCCGATGGTTCCCCAAGCTACTTCATTTCCTTTGGAGGATAAATGGCTCAAGTGCTCAAGACCATCAACCTGCCTGTATATTTTTGATGCCTGTGCTAGTCCAAGGAGTCTTGGCATTTGCCCAGCAGTGGGGGAGATGTCTGCGCTAGAGTTTTTTAGTTCTGATAGGTTTTTCCAACTCCCATCTTGGTTAATGGTTGGTGTTGCGAAGTGACCACCCATTTGGCGCCCGCCACTCATAGGATCTGCATGTATATCAGTGTGGCCATAAAGCCCTGCGAAAAATTGCTGTATAGTTAAAGCTCCAATAGCCATCATAAAGGTTTGGTCACGGTAGTAACCACTGCGCCAATCTCCTGCTTTAAATGCTTTTGCCCATGCCAATTGAGGTATTTCTTTACCATCTCCAAAAATTCCGAACTTAGCTTTTCCAGTCAAAACTTCACGACGTCCTAAAAGGCTACACTCCCTACTTGTAACTGCAATTTTATAATCATTTAAAACTTCTGTTTTAAAATCTTCAAAAGACATGTCTGTATTTAATTCTGGATCTGTTTGCATGTTTGGGATATTAGCTGGTTTGGGCTTATCGCAAAAGTACTAAAAATCGAGATGCTAAACAATGGCAAATTGTTGCGATATTATTAGTTTGATAGCGGTTTAATTAAGAATTATTTAATAAATGATATAATTTTAATACTTGCGATACGAATCAGTAAAACAAAAGGGAGGCTATGCAATACTATATCAAACCAATCTTTAGGGGCCATACCTGAGGCGCCACCAGCAACCCATTTTAGTTTGCCCCAAAGATGCGGCTCAGGGAAAAATGGCGCCATACCTAGGGTTAGGCATCCTAAAATAATGATTTTCCAATTGTTGTATAATGATTTCATATCCTGATGTTTTTAGTACCACTCTCTGGTGAATAGTCCTAGGAGTGTTTTGGGAGAGAGGGTAATTTTAAAACGTATTCTTTGGTCATAATTCTCTAGACCAGTTTCCCAACCTAAACTAGAATATATCGGAAAATATACTTCGAAATAATTTTGAACTAAATTGATGCGTATACCAGAGTCAAAAACAGCCTTAGTGCCACTATCGGTATTATGTACTAATCCAGCATCACCATAAATTAAAATCCAACGCCATAGGTTTGTACTGGCGTTGATGGTTGTTATCCAACTATTGGCAAAGTCTACCCCTAGGTTAGATTTAAAACCTCCCTCGGCTTCTATAAGCTGCTGGCTAAAGAGCCCGGTGTCTTCACTACGGCCATAATAGGCATAATCAAAAAGATAATCTGTAGGACGGTCTAAAGCAAAACTAAAAAAGTCATCACTTTGTTTGGTGTCGTTAAATAAAAAAGCTCCTGCAAATAGTCTTACATTAAGCTGTCGGTTGTTTTCAAAAAGTTTTCTGTAATCAAAGGTGAGGGCTATTTTACTAAATTTACTAGAGATTTGATAATCAACAACACTCCTGTAATAGTTTATTAAGTTTGGGTTGCTGTACACATAACTAGCATTGAATACACTATAGTTAGGATCTTGTTGAGGGTTGTTTGGATTTATGTCTCTTGAAACTGTTACATTTCTTAGGCTAATAAACTGCTTTTCATTATTTCTAATATCCTGGTTTGAAAACGTAAAAGTCATAAAAGGTGTGAAGCGTTTGTAAAATAGTCCAGTATCATAGCTGAAATAGTTTCCAGAAAAACCATACCGAATACTCCTGAGCCTACCTTGTTCAAATTGGCTGGTGTATTGTAAGGAGGCGCTTCCGATAAGTTTTTTAGATTTAAAACCATATTGCGGCTCTAACTTATAGTGCACCCCTTTAGGTAGTAATGTTTTATTATATAACTTTAACCCAGTAGTTATACCGTCATACAAGTTGTATTCAACCACAGGCATAAAAAACATTTGGTTAAATCGATGGTCTTGTACATCTTTAAATAATCTAAACTGAAGTGGTCTATTAAAAACACTTCCAAATCTTTTTATGTTATTGGCTCTATTGTATTCAGTTATGAAGCCTTGCTTGTTTAACTCTAGACGTTTTAAATCCTTTGAGGGAACTGTAACTATACCAATACTATCTATTGGTGCAGACCATTTTTTAAATAAGAGTGTTCCATCTTTACTATTTCCATATACAGATACAGGTAATATATTATCTCGTTTATTTATAATAGTAACATCTATAGAGTCTGCTCTTTTTGTGGTCTTTTTAATTTTAAAGTCAATGGTACTGCGTTTATGAACATAATCATTGAAGAACCAATCTATATTTTTTTGACTCGAGGCTTCTATAGTATTTTTAAAATCTAGTGGTGAACTTGGTTTTAGTTTGAATCCTTTATAATACTGCTTTATACTTGTATCTAAAGCATCACTTCCTAAGAAATCTTTCAGATATTCAAGACCCTTACCAGCATAATAGTTGTTGGCTATTTTTTTATTAAACTTAGTAAGAGCGTCTTTAGGCGTGCTCAGGGGTTGATGAATGTTGTTACGTGCCATGTTTAAATACAAAAGCGAGTATTGGTCATTAAACTCTAAATCTGCAATATGAGACCACCTAATGATCCAAAACTTACTTAAACTACCCAGTACTTTCATCTTAGGGTAATACGTATTTACGTACTCTATCATTAAATAAATTTGCAATGCCCCAAAAAGCCAGGCATCTTTTCTAGGATGCAGTAGCAGTGTGTTTTCGAGATAGGTTCTAGATAGGGTTTTAAATTGTGTTATATCATACTCAAAACCAGTAGGAAAGGGACTTAAAAAGCCAGGTAATTGATTTAAACCATAAACAGGGTTGTTTTTAGTATCCTCATCACTAATAACTATTTTATTAAAAGGGTAAGTGCCTACTTTTTGATCTAGAAAATACACCATTCTGTCTAGATTAATTGCCCGCATGGCAGGGGCTGTCTTTGATTTTGACAGGTTACTTAGTACCTCAAGATTACTAATAATAATGGTTTCGAATAGGTTTGTCTTTCCTAAAAACAAGGTTGCCTTTATGCGATCATTACCTTTTATAGTAAGTGTTTTAATTCCCTTTGATACATTAGTATCAAGTATATCAAGCTCTGTAGAGACCTCAAACAGCTCTGGAAGGCTTAAAGTGATATTAAAACGTGAGGCCCTTTGATACAGATCATTAGATTTCTTATTGCTATATACCTGCCAACTTTGGTCATACACAGCAGGTGATAGGTACCAGTACCGTAGTTTGTAGTTTCCATCTTTATCTACCCCATAGCGGGTATAGGTGTCCTGTGCTACTTTAACTGAGAAGGTGAAGTTAATACCAAAGCTAGCTCCGTCTTCCAGCGGTTTTGGTAGTATTACATATAGCAAATCAACTTCATCTCCACGGTTCCAAACAAGAGTGTTTCCCGTATCGTCTAATACCGTTTTAATACTAGTGTTTCCTCTTTCACTGTCTTTCTCGAAATGAAAAGTGCTCACATAATTTTCTTCAAGGCGCAGGCCTAATGGAGATTTTTTTGTACTAAAGCTATTGGCCCAATCATGAAAGTAGAGCGTATCTAAACTTGTGCCCGTTGTATTTTCAAAAAGCACATGTTGCTTAATATCAAGAGTGTGTGAGGTGTCATCTAAACTAGCATCTATAGTGATTGTATGTTGTGACCAGATAGGCGAAATCACAACAAAAAGTAGTATAGACAAGTAGTATTTAGGTATCAAAAAGTCTTCAGGAATTTTAATGTTTGGTTGGAGGATGTATTGGTAAGATAGTAAACACCTTTTGCTAATTGCGAAACATCTATAGTTGTAGTATTAGCTTTTGTTTTAAAGTTTAGTATTTCTTGCCCTAGCGTATTGAATACCCCAAAGTTGTCATCTTGGGTATCTCCTTGAGGAGAGTAAACAGTAAGCACATCTGAAACCAATGTGCTTTTTAATGAAAATGGTTGTACTACCATCTGTTGTGGAATATCTAAAATTACAATTTCTTGATCTGTCTCAAGTTCCATAACTACTGGTAAATGATCACTCATGTTATAAATTGCATCCCTTATTGTTTGATTGTAAACACCTCCGCAGTTAATGTCATTTATATTATTGTTGTAACAGTTTCCATTATTTCCATAGGCCTTGTAGCTATTTGCCTTGTATGAAAGATTGGGGTTGGTCATCATATTTTGCGATACCATAATAAAATCAAACCTATCATCTAGACCGCCACCAGCTCCCCCTCCAAAACCAGAAGAACTTGTGCGAGTACTTTGAGTATGTACTGCTCTAAAATCTTCATTGTTATTCCAGGCACCTGGAGTATCTATAGGGTCTGCCATAGCTATGTTATTTGTTTGGTCTAATATTTCTAGGTATGCAGGTTCTGTAGAGGTGTATATATTAAAATCTCCGGCAAATAATACAAAGGCATCGTCTTCAAGCTGCTGTGTGTCATTTACAAAAGCCTCTACCATAGAAAGTCTTAATTGTTGATTGGCACTTCCTTGGCTTGATTTTAAATGTGTTACATATGCATAGATACGTATAGGGTTGGTGTCTTGACTTGCAGTGTTTAAAAGCAGCGTGTATTTGTTTATATCTCTTACAGGTGTGGTTACAATTTCTGTGTTTTCTAGCACAAACATATCGTTTCTGTAAAATAGTGCCTGTTGCAAATCACCGCCACCAGATTGGTTTTCAAAATAGGGAGCCGCACTATAGTTGCTGTTTCCGTCACTATTTAAGCCTACATTTAAAATAACGTCTGCACCCTCCTGGCTTTGTAACTCACAAACCATGAATATATCTGGAGAATAATCTTGCAGAATGTCTTGTAAAAGAGAAATCCTGTTAGGGTTTAATTCTGGAAATTCCAAGACATTGTAAAACATGGTCTTTACAGTGTTTTGTGAAAAACAAGAAATACTGAAAAATAGTAGCGATAAAAAAATAAAAGTATGACGCATATAACTGGGGAGTTATTAAATTAAAAGTTAGGACTAAAATTGTTTTTGTTATAAAAGTTATTTAAAATTGAGAGAACTTCGTCTTCTGTGTCAACAACATGAACCATGTCTAAATCTTCTGGGCTTATGTTACCTTCTTCCAGAAGCGTATTTTTCACCCATTCCATTAGGCCGCTCCAAAAGGATCTTCCTACTAAAATTAAAGGAAACTGATCAATTTTTTTAGTTTGTATGAGGGTAAAGGCTTCAAAAAACTCATCCAGTGTTCCAAATCCACCAGGCATAACTACAAAACCTTGTGAGTATTTTACAAACATAACTTTGCGTACAAAAAAGTAATCAAAATCAATGCTCTTGTCTTTATCTATATATGGGTTGTCATGTTGTTCGAAAGGCAGTGTAATATTAAGACCAACAGAGGTTCCACCCGCTAGGTGCGCTCCTTTGTTACCTGCTTCCATGATACCAGGACCACCACCAGTGATTACTCCATAACCACTCTCTGTAATGCGTTTTGCTATACTTTGTGCTAGTTTGTAGTATTTATCTTCTGGTTTTGTACGGGCAGAACCAAATATAGAAACACAGGGGCCAATACGGCTCATCTTTTCATAACCATTCACAAACTCGCCCATGATCTTAAATATTGCCCAAGAGTCATTGGTTTTTTGCTGGTTCCAGTTTTTGTGATTTTCTTCAGACCTCATTAGTACATGTATTAAAATTAGTAATGCATCAATAATCAAAGTACATATTTACCTTGATACTTACTACTTATTTTGTAATTCTTTCTTTAAAAACTTTGCTGTAAAACCCTTATTTGTTTTTACAATTTCTTCAGGAGTTCCAGTGGCCATCACCTTACCGCCACTTTTTCCGCCCTCTGGACCAATATCAATGATGTAGTCTACTGTTTTAATAACATCAAGGTTGTGTTCTATAATTAAAACTGTATTTCCTTTATCTACTAACTTTTGAAGCACAATCATTAACACTCTTATATCCTCAAAGTGTAGACCAGTGGTAGGCTCGTCTAAAATATAAAAAGTATTTCCTGTGTCTCTTTTTGAGAGCTCTGTTGCTAGCTTGATACGCTGAGCCTCTCCTCCAGATAAGGTTGTAGACTGCTGCCCTAAAGTAATATACCCAAGACCTACATCACGAATGGTTTTAAGCTTCCTATATATTTTGGGAATCTTTTCAAAAAAGTCACAGGCTTCATTAATGGTCATTTCTAACACATCATATATAGATTTTCCTTTGTATCGTATTTCTAGGGTTTCTCTATTAAATCGTTTTTTCTGACACGTCTCACAAGCTACATACACATCTGGCAAGAAATTCATCTCTATTACTCTTAATCCTCCGCCTCTACATGTCTCACATCTACCGCCTTGCACATTAAAACTAAATCTTCCAGGTTTGTAGCCTCGTATTAATGCCTCTGGTACTTTTGCAAACAAACTTCGTATTTCAGAAAATACTCCAGTATACGTTGCGGGGTTTGAGCGTGGGGTTCTGCCAATTGGAGATTGATTAATATCTATCACCTTATCTAGATGCTCAAGGCCTTTAATTTTCTTATAGGGCATTGGTACTTTTACACCATTAAAAAAGTGAGCATTTAAAATAGGGTAGAGGGTTTCATTGATAAGGGTAGACTTACCGCTTCCAGAGACTCCTGTAACACCTATCATGATCCCTAGGGGTAGTTTGATACTTACATTTTTTAAATTGTTACCCGTAGCTCCTGTTAGCTCCAAAGTATGTTTGTTCCCTTTTCTTCTTTTGCTAGGTATCTCTATTTCTTTAGTGCCATTTAAATACTGAGCTGTTAGTGTATTTTGAGTTAATAGTTCACTAGGGGTTCCTTCACTTACAATTTCACCACCAAACTTACCAGCTGCAGGACCAATATCAATTACATAGTCTGCGTGTTCTATCATGTCTTTATCATGCTCCACTACAATTACAGAATTTCCTATATCTCTGAGTGATAGCAAAGATTTTATTAATCTTTCGTTATCTCTTTGATGCAGGCCAATACTTGGCTCATCTAAAATGTATAAAACTCCTACGAGTTGAGAACCTATTTGAGTTGCTAGTCTAATACGTTGTGCTTCTCCACCAGAGAGTGATTTAGAGCTCCTATCTAGTGCCAAATAGGTGAGGCCAACATCAATTAGAAACTGCAGTCTTGTTTTTACCTCTTTAATTATTTCACTTGCAATTTTAAGTTGTGTGTCACTTAAATGATTTTCTAAATCATCAAACCAACCGGCCAACTCTATGATATCCATTTGCGCTAGTTGTGCAATGTTTTTATCATTTACTTTGAAATACATGGATTCTTTACGTAGCCTACTACCTTCACACTCTGGACAAGCAATTTTATCCATATATTCTTTAGCCCAGCGTTTTAAAGAAGTAGTTTCACTAGCATCAAAGGTGTTTTGTATAAAATGCACAACACCCTCAAAATCTATTTTATAATTGCGGGTAATCCCTAAGGTTTTAGATGGTACGTCAAACTTGTCATTTCCGCCATAAAAGATAAGCTCCTTAGCGTCTTTTGAAATGTCTTTAAAAGGATCTGTTAATTTAAAATTAAACCGCTGAGATATGAGTTCTAGTTGCTTGAATATCCAATTGTTTTTTTGTGGACCATGAGGTGCCAGTGCACCATTTTTTATAGAAAGGTTTTGGTCTGGAACTACTTTATCTATGTTTACTTTATGTAAAGCTCCTAATCCTTTACAACTCTGGCACATGCCTTTAGGAGAATTGAAAGAAAAATTATTTGGCTCTGCATTTGGATAGGAGATACCACTTTGTGGGCACATTAGAGCTCTACTGAAATAGCGCGCTTCATTGGTTTGATTATCTAATACCATCATCACATCATCACCATGATACATTGCCGTGACAATACTTTCTGTTAGACGTTTGTCATTATCTATATCATCACTAATCTTTAACCGATCGATTACAGTTTCTATATCATGGGTCTTGTAACGGTCTATTTTCATTCCCTTTACAATATCCATAACCTGGCCATCTACCCGGACTTTTAAAAAGCCCTGTTTTGCAATTTGCTCGAAGAGTTCTCTATAGTGTCCTTTTCTGGAACGAATAATAGGAGCCAGGATGCTTACTTTTTTGTCTTTAAAGTCAGACAAAATAAGGGCTTTGATTTGCGCATCACTGTAGCTAACCATTTTCTTACCAGTATTGTAGCTATAGGCATCACTTGCCCTTGCATACAAGAGTCTTAAAAAATCATAAATTTCTGTAATAGTACCAACGGTAGATCTGGGGCTTTTACTGGTTGTTTTTTGCTCAATGGCAATTACAGGAGAGAGCCCGTCTATTTTGTCTACATCTGGACGCTCTAGGTTGCCTAAAAATTGTCTTGCATAGGCAGAGAACGTTTCAATGTAACGGCGTTGTCCTTCTGCGTAAATGGTGTCAAAGGCGAGTGATGATTTACCACTACCTGAGAGCCCTGTAATAACTACTAGTTGGTCTCTAGGTATAGAAACATCTATATCTTTTAGATTGTGGACTCTAGCGCCCAAAACATCAATACTAGCCAAGTTTTTTGCCATAGTTTGCAAAGGTACTCAAAGTCTATGAAAATTTAGGGCTAAGGGTAGTTAGTCAAATGTTAATTATCAGCCAATAATTGACAAGGTGTTGCTAAGAATTTACGGTTTTACTTAGAAATGACAGTCCAGAAATAACGATAAATACAAGTGAAGAAATTACAAACGAAAAACTACAAACAAGTAGTATTGTTGGTAGTTCAAGTAAGGTGCTTAGTAGCGGTAAAAGTATACCAATGAATACCATTGACGCAAATAATACATAAAGGTTTTGCAGTGAGGTAGATAGGCCAATTTTCTTGTCGCTTTGTGCTTCAAATAATTTGGGTATCAAGTCTTTATTTAAGTACTCTCCAAATTTGGATAGAAATACATCATTAAAAGAAGAATCTTCAAAGCTAATAGGGTCTATGCTATTTGCCAGAGCCATTATTTTATCTTGATGCCTTTCATGGAGCGCGTCAAGATTTAATGCATTTTTAAAGTCACCAAACCTATAGCCAAAGTGATACCAGAGTCCAGAACCCACCTTGTGTTCAAGCCATTTTTCTAAAATTGCTGGATTGTATTGTAGTGGGTATATAATTGTATTTGGAAGGCTTTTTTGTTTAGGCTCAGTGTAAAGTAATGACTTTAATTCTAGATACAATGTATCAGTATCATCCTGTCCCTTTTTTTCTTCTAAATACTCTATAGCAAGTTTAGATTTCCCTTTGTAGAATTCTTTTACCTCGAAAAAGCTTAACCCTTCAAATTCATCATCTATAAATGTTTTTACCTCAGGGCGCCAAAGTTTACTCTTATAAATAATTTCTATTACTTTACGAGCAGCATTCATTTTTTCAATCAGTGCATTGAGTTTATTATCACCAGAGACAATGATTCGATTAATACCAAAAATGCTAAATACGATATACCCTAGTAAAGCAATAGCTGTTAAACCGCTAATACCTATAAATGTAGAAATCTGGTCTTGTAATGTTTCAAAAAACAAAGGTGTATTGGTTGTTTTTTGATCTAAAAAGTATATAAGGAAAACACAGAGTATGCTTGAAAACACTAATGGTATCAAGACAAAATAGTTCGTAGAAAACGATTTTTTACTCATCATATTATAAATCTAATACAAGAATTTATTTCCAGATTGTTGGTAGATAGTTAGTTAATTTTCTTTAAAACAATGACAAACCTACAGAATTGCGTAGTCTTTATCCTACAATTTCAGGGATATTCGATTAAATGCACAACAGGTAATAGTGCCTCTTTCTATATTTTTACCTAAAAACCTATTAACATCAACATTTGATGCTGATAGCTCTGAGTCACCAGAAAAAGTAAATGACTTATTTACTTCTAATGGTGATACAATTATATCGGGTGAATTGAATTGTTTGAAAGCCGCCATTCATCTTAAAAATCTAGTTTTACTCGTATTAGAGCTTCTTTTGTAAAATCTTTTTGTATGGGTTTTGATAATTTAGCTACTGCTAATAAATCATTATTATCATTATATAAACCTACGGTTGTTGGGTATACAGTTGGATTATTAATAAAATATGAATAAATTACTTCTCCAGTTGAACCTGATATAAATGAGGGGTTTTCTGAATAGTTAATTTCTGAACTTCTTGCTCTTACAAAAACAAAATCAGATGTAATTGTTTCTTGACAACCTAGACCAAATGATGACCCCCCACTTCCAGACATATGTAAGTATAGTTTTTGGGCATTATTGGCGTCAGTATTTAATTGTCGAGATGTATTTAAACCAATTCCT
>Ga0208973_1001055_pt1 | contig 12709 bp, 5 predicted proteins | sample AOAMet_66_BLW_10_2_FD_188233 | JGI IMG/M metagenome (GOLD analysis project Ga0208973, IMG submission 188233) | Ammonia-oxidizing marine microbial communities from Monterey Bay, California, USA - CAN11_66_BLW_10 (SPAdes) | ecosystem: Environmental > Aquatic > Marine > Intertidal zone | place...
TTCCAACACTGAACTCAAATGGTTCTAGTGAAGCAATGAGTTGGATGCTAGATTTAGAATTAGAGCACGAAGTAGTTGCTACTGGAACGCAAATAGAGGGCATGAAGAATCAATTCATAACCTCTAATGCCGCGATGATTATCGATGGTCCTTGGAATTGGGCGACCTATGAAGCAAGTCGTTTAGATGTAGGCCAAACACTTTTGCCAATAGTTGAACAAAGTCAAGAAAGGATGTCGCCTTTAGTGACTTACAAAGGCTGGACTGTTAGTAAGCAGAGTACTCACAAAATAGCAGCCACAGACCTAGCTTTATGGCTTTCATCCCAGTCGGTTCAGAAAGAATTTGCCCTTGAAACCTACACTATGCCGACTCATAATGGGCTTGAAAACGACCAAGAAATTCTTGATGATTATGTTATTTCTGGATTTTTAGAGCAAACCAAAGTAGCGACTCCTGCTCCAACAACTAGGGCCATGTCCCTAGTATATGGTCCGCTTTCAACAGCCTTCGAACAAGCATATACCGGCGTTGCTACAACTGACGACACCCTAGATGACGCAAACGCGGAATTGATTTCACTCATGTCCGAGTTACAATCTGCCGACCCAGTGCCGGCTAATATTGGATACCGCACCATAGATATCGAAGTAGAAGTTTTACAGGCATCCATGTTTTCAATATTTGTTGATGGCGATTTACATAGCGAACTGGTTACAAACGCCACTTCCTCTAACATCAGTCAAAAATATGATTCTTGTAGTTCAGATGGTGTTGAGTTGTCAGATTTAGATGGCAAAAAAATACTTCCAGCAGCTGCAACCTCGTTCAATTGTACATTGACGGGAATGATTCCAGGTAAATTACACACCATCGAGGTTTTCGCGGATGGAGGGTCGATTTTTTCTTTACAAGCAAGCACAGAGGTTGCCGATCAAAGACCCGAAGCGGGTGACACATCTCCAGTTATGTTTGCAATTGGAGCGATAATCGTGTCTTTAGTGGCGCTTCTAAGTTATGGAAGATGGCGGGATAACAAACTCGGAAAAACAAATTCAAGATTGGCTCACCTCTACATAGCGCCAGCCATGCTTGCTTTGGCAATTCTCACCTTCTATCCTGTGATTTACGGATTTTGGTTATCATTTACAGATGCTGACCAGACTCATTTAGGCGAGCAGACCTTCATTGGACTTGTAAATTTCTGGGAAGTGATAACCGCATCTGGCTTCCTTCGGGTGACGATATTTACCTTGGTTTGGACAGTTGTAAATGTCACTGCACACATAGGGATAGGTTTGTTTTTGGCACTTATTTTACAACGTGGAAATATTAGAGGAAAGACCGCATATCGAACCCTACTTCTACTTCCATGGGCGGTACCATCATACATTTCGGTACTTGTTTGGAAAGGAATGTTTCAGCCAGATGGGCTGATAAACGATTTACTTGGCACAGATCTCAACTTTTTATCTGATCCTACTGGGGCACAAATAATCGTGATACTGGTTAATATCTGGCTCGGCGTTCCTTTCATGATGATGTCGATTAGCGGTGCTTTACAGGCATTGCCACGCGATATGTATGAGGCGGCTGAGATAGACGGAATAACTGGATGGGATGCTTTCCGTCATTTGACATTACCAAATTTGAAAAGTGCACTAGTACCTCTTTCATTACTAGGCTTCATCTGGACTTTCAATATGTTCAATGTGATTTATCTAATGACAGATGGAGGTCCAAATCTATACTTTGGCGAGCCAGGACAAACAGATATTTTGATTACTTATGTTTACGATGTTGCATTTAGAGATGGCGCCTATGGAGTCGCAGCTGCTTGGTCAGTAATCATCTTCATGATGTTACTGACATTCTCTTGGAATTATATGAGGCAAACCAATGCTACGGAGGCGGCTGCATGAGTAATGAAACGTTGATGCGTGCTTGGTACACTCCTGCCGAGATTCTAACGTTACGTAAGTGGATTGTGGCGTCTGTAATTGTCAATATTTTATTGCTTACCATTGATGTTCTTAGGGATGATAACTATAATTTAATCCTGGGCGTTTTAGGGTGTATCGCTTTAGCAGCCTTACGAAATACTCTACCAGAGCGAGGTGATAGAATTAAGAGAGACATATCGATTTTAATTGGTACACTAGTAGTAGGAATTGGTATTTTCCGACTCATCTCACTCGAATTTAGTTTATTCAACACCTGGACGCAGGCATGGTTGATTATCCCAGGATTTGCATCGGTATGGTGGCTTTCTAGTAAACCGATTACGGTTTGGACTTCCAGAGAGTTATCTATTTCAGCAGTAGAATATGGGCTGAAAAGAAATTTCACACTTCTAAAATCACATCAAAAAATCGCATCACATGCTATTTTACTTCACTTCGTAGTGATTACAATACTACCCCTAGTCTGGATTTTTGATATTGCTATATCTCCGGGAAATGCTCTTGGTGGCGAAATTGGAGATTCTTTTTCAGGCGAACATTTTAGAAAAATACTCGGAGGAGAATCTTTCTGGATATGGATGGGCAACTCATTGATTGTAAGTATCGGAACATGTTTACTCGGTTTAGTGATTGCAATACCTGCAGGTTATGCTTTTAGTAGGTATAAATTTACAGGCAGAGATGTCTCAATGTTCGCTTTCTTACTTGTACAAATGTTCCCTGGCATAATCATTCTAGTTCCATACTTCTTGGTTATGAAGACACTTGGTTTATTGAATTCCCACCTTGGTTTGATCCTTGCTTACTGCGTAACTGCTCTTCCTCTATGCGTATGGATGTTGAAAGGATTCTTCGATACAGTCCCAAGAGAACTAGAAGAGGCCGCTGTTTTAGATGGATGTAATCAATTCCAAGTCTTTACCAAAGTAGTCCTTCCACTTTCATTACCAGCAGTAGCAGTTACTGCGTTATTCAGTTTCCTTGCAGCTTGGAATGAATTCCTTTTGGCTCTTACCTTTAACACTTCAAACGACATGTATACACTCCCTGTTGGACTTGCATCTTTGATTTCTTCAACTGGACAAGCATGGGGAGATTTTGCAGCCGCAAGTTTACTCGTAAGCCTTCCAGTAGCATTACTATTCTTATTTTTCCAGAGGTTCCTCATCGAGGGATTATCTGCTGGGGGAGTAAAGGGGTGATTAGATGGTACAAGTTAACTACAACGGCGTGACTAAGAAATATGATGATGGATTTGAGGCAGTAAAAGGTCTCAATCTAGAGGTCAAGGATGGGGAATTTCTCGTCCTGCTAGGCCCTTCAGGTTGCGGCAAATCAACAACGCTAAGGATGCTTGCAGGTCTGGAAGAAGTGACAGAAGGAGAAATTCAAATCGATGGCATGAAGGTAAACCACTTGCCTCCAGGGGCTAGAGGCCTTGGAATGGTATTCCAATCCTATGCTCTTTACCCACACATGACGATTGCCGATAACTTGTCATTCGGCCTAAGGATGGCCAAGGGCGATGCAAAGATTAGTGGTGACGAAATAAAGAAAAGAGTCCAGGAAGCTGCAGAAATGCTTGAACTTTCAGAATATTTGGAAAAGAAACCTAAGGAATTAAGCGGCGGTCAGAGACAAAGAGTTGCCCTTGGGCGTGCTCTTGTAAGGCGTCCGAAGGTATTGCTAATGGATGAACCACTATCGAATCTTGATGCCGAGCTACGCCATCAAATGCGTAAAGAAATCCGCCGCCTTCACGACGAACTTGGAACCACAACGATCTACGTGACTCACGACCAAATAGAGGCGATGACACTAGCCGATAGAGTAGCAATTCTCGATAAAGGAGTTTTACAACAACATTCACCTCCACTTGAAGCATACAATAATCCTGCAAATGATTTCGTGAAATCTTTCCTTTGTCAACACATAGACGATTTGGTTCAAACAGCAAATAGCCTTTTCAATTAGGCTGAAATAAAATAAATGAGGGATTATAATGCGATATTCGAGTGGACTGGTTTTCCTTCTTGTATCTGTTCTAATTTTTCCATTGATACAGGTAGACGCCAACCAGCCTTCTCAAAACCCACAAACAGGCGATACGGTTTTTTCATGGAGTGGCCAGGCTACAACAGTTCAAATCGAAGGAGAATGGAATTGGAGTGACACGATTTCACTTTCGGAAGATGACGGTATTTGGACTACTGAAATAGAACTTTCAGAAGGACTTTATTGCTATAAATTCATAGTCGATGGAGAGTATATTTTTGACCCATCAAACCCATATCGAGGATACTGTGGACAATATGAAAATTCAGTGGTTAGAGTTAAAGATTCATCTCGACCAATATTTGAAACACTAATTACAAACGATACACTAACTGTCACCTTTGTGCCAGGAATTGGGGGAGCAGGTCCAGAAAACACCCCTAATGACTTGAGCGGGGCGATATGGAATGAAAATACCATGCAATGGACCCTAGACCTTTCATCATTTACCGAGGGCAAACACACCTTACATCTAGAGGTCAATGATACGGATTCCAACACAGCGTATGATGAAGTAGTCCCTTTTTGGATTGGCGAACAATCTGATTTCTCATGGGAGGATTCGCTGATTTATATGATTATGACTGACCGTTTTATCAACGGAAATTTGAGTAATGATAATCCAACAAATAGCGCTGCATCCGGTGCTGATTGGATGGGAGGAGACTTTGAGGGAGTTACTGGAAAAATAGAATCCGGTTACTTTTCTGATTTAGGCGTCAATGTCTTGTGGCTAACACCGTTTAACACAAATGCTCAAGATACCGGATTGGCTGCTGATGGAGTTCATGATGTGGCAGCATATCACGGCTATTGGCCCATTGAAGCAAGACAAGTCGACCCGAGATTAGGGACTGCGGACCAATTGAAGACTATGGTTGACGCTGCACATGGAGCAGGAATTAGGGTAATTATGGACTATGTTGTCAATCACGTACACGAAGGCCACACATACTACCAAGATAATCCAGAATGGTTCAACCAAGGATGCATCTGCGGAACTTCAAATTGCGATTGGACTGAACACAGACTGGATTGTCAATTCACATCTTACATGCCAGATGTAAATTGGAAGCAGAGAAATGCTTCAGAACAATTCATTGAAGATGCACTATGGTGGTTAGAAGAATTCGACTTGGATGGCGCAAGAATAGATGCTGTGAAGCATGTAGATGATTTAGCGATAACAAATCTAGCAACTAGAGTCAAGCAACGTTTCGAGACGGTCGGTACCGAGTATTACCTCAAAGGAGAGACTGCTATGGGTTGGACTGGACATGATTTAGCCTCAAATCAAGAACAGTATGATACCATCAACCGGTATATGGGTGAGAACGGCCTCGATGGACAAGCAGATTTCGTATTATATCATGCAGTTGTAGACAATGTCTTCACTTCTGGAACTGAAAATTATCAACATTTAGATTATTGGACCAATAGAAGTCAAGACCAATATTCCCCCGGCTCAATAATGGTTCCTTATGTTGGAAGCCATGATGTTCCGCGTTTAGTCAGTAGAGCCGACACAGGCACAGGGGATACTTACAATCAATGGAGTGAAGATGGATTGCCAGGGCAACCAGGAATAGATTCTCCTTACCAAGCAGCGCTTCAAGCCTATGGCTGGTTACTCACAACACCTGGGGCACCATTACTCTACTACGGTGATGAATATGGCGAATATGGTGGAGCGGACCCCGATAATAGGCACATGTACAGAAATATGACTTCTTGGAGCGATAGAGAATCATCACTATTTGAAAACATATCACAATTAGGCCAACTAAGGTTAAATTCTATTGCACTAAAACAAGGCGCATATTCAACAAGATATGCGAGTGCGGATTTACTAATCTATGATATGTCTCACTCATCTCAAAATATGTCAGTGATTTTGAACCGAGGGGCAGAGTCCGCTTACGCTGGATTTTCTTCGAGTGATTTGATTAAATTTGGAGAAGCTAGTTTTTCATCCGGACAAATAACAGTCCCGGCAAATTCAGTAACAGTAATCGAGTTAGATGTAATTCGAGATACTCCTGCGATAATTTATGGTTGCATGGACCAAGCGGCAACCAACTTCAATTCAGAAGCAACACAGGATGATGGTTCTTGTCAATACCCAGCCGAACCGGTACTTGGATGCATGGATCAACTCGCTCTGAATTTCGACTCAAATGCTACACAAGATGACAACTCATGCCAATATGAGCAAGTGATTGTAGACAACAACTCTCAAGATAATCAGTCTACTGATAATGGAAATCAAACCAACAATTCAACAAATCAAACCGATGATTCAACAAATCAAACTAATAATTCTAATGCCCAAACCATTCAATGTACAGGTTGTTGCGGTGAAGTTAGGATAATTGTTGATAATGGCGGGGGATGCCCCTCAGTACAGTGCGCTGAGTGCGATGAAGTAGATATTGAATCTAAATCATCAGTTTCAGAATTTCTCCGAAACGGGTTGGTAGTAGCGGTATTTTGTGGCATTGTAGTCTTGGCGATAATTTCACGTAAGAAGTAACTTCATTGCGTGAATTCATCGTAGAACCTTTTGTATTCAGCAATCATTCTAGCCCCAGTAAACCTAGCTGAAGTTGCAATACTTGAGCGCATAATATTGGCCCATGTGGTGCCACCTTCTTGCCATGCTGGAAGGACCTCATTCTCTAGAGTCTCATACACATAGTTTGCATCACGAGCATCATCTCTATCGTCTTCAGCGGCACCAAGACCCCATCCATTTATTCCATGTTGACAGCCTTCAGGCCACCAACCATCGAGTATCGAACAATTAGGAACTCCATTCATTGCTGCTTTCATCCCTGAAGTTCCTGATGCTTCAAGCGGTCTAATCGGATTATTTAGCCAAATATCAACGCCGCTTGTCATTGCCAAACCAGTTGCCATGTCATAGTTTTCAAGAAACACAACCGGTATTTCATCTATCAATTCTGAAGCACTTCCATAGATGTCTCGAATCAATTGCTTGCCACCTTCGTCACGTGGGTGTGCTTTTCCAGAAAATACGAATTGAATTTTACTAGAACCGAACGAACGTAATCTTTCCAAGTCACTGAATACTAGATTTGCTCTCTTATAGGTTGCAAAGCGACGAGCAAAACCTACCGTCAATCTTCCTTCTTCCAATTCAACCCCACTTGAGGCCTTGACAAGTTCTCTAAACACTTCCCGATTCTTTTTTCTTGCTAACATCAAGTCCTCATCAGATATTTTCCCAGCATATCCTAATTGTGTTGGATCACTTCTCCATCCAGGTAATTTTTCATCAAATAATTTTTTCATAATTGGAGATGTCCATGTTGTGTGGTGAACGCCATTGGTGATAGGATGAATATGATGCTCGGCAAACATACTTGATGCAACCCATGCATTTAGATTTGATACAGCGTTGACAGGCCCTGCAAGGGCTACTGCTAGGTGAGACATTGAACACCTTTCACCATTTTCCGAGTCACCCGCGATTCTTACTAATTCAGCAGAATCTTCGGGCAGTAAATCTCCTAACACTACTTTGACACTATCCCAATCGAACCTATCATGCCCTGCCGGAACAGGTGTGTGAGTAGTGAATAGAGTTCTTTTCTTTAATTCTTCACGTGTCCATCCGCGATTTAGCATCTCAAGCAAAGCAAAGGTACAATGCCCCTCGTTGAGGTGTAGTCCATCAATTTCCTTACCTAGTAAATTTATTAGACGAACGCCACCTACACCAAGCAAATATTCTTGACGAATTCTTACATTATCGTCGCCCCCGTAGAGCCTTGCACCAAGTCTACGATGCTCTTCTGAGTTGTTGTCATGGTGGGTGTCAAGGAAATAAACAGGTACGCAATGCCCAGTTTCCCCGATAACATCAACCTTCCAAACCCGTGAATATAGAGTAGTTCCATCTAGAGGTAAAGCCAATTCTAGGCCAGTATCGACTAAGTGTTCAATAGGGTCAATAGCGCCATAACTTTCAGACTGGTTTCCATCATTATCGATGTGTTGGCGCCCGTATCCTTCACGATAAAGAAGGGTAATTCCTACAAGGTCTAGTTCAGCATCAGCTGCAGATTTAACATGGTCGCCTGCTAGGACTCCAAGTCCACCCGAATAAGTGTGTAATTCCGACCAAAGTCCAATCTCAGCAGTAAAGTACCCAACTAGCCCCATGCAGTAAGCGCTCAACTGCGGAGGATTATCATAGTGACCCAAACCATTGTAAACGATTCTCAGTCAAATCATTCCATGAAAATTGCCAATTCCAATTATTTACTGAGGTTCCAGGGGTATTCATACGACAATTTGAATCAAGCCCCAGTATATCTTGCAAGGGCACTATTGCTAACTTAGAATCACACTCAATCGCCAATCTAATGCAGCCTTCAACAATATCTTCGCTATCATCTAATAATTGTTTTACTCTTATCTTTCGGCCCTCATCGGATTGATTCCACCAACCCAAGGTAGTATCGTTATCGTGAGTTCCAGTGTATACAATTTGATTTGTAGATATATTACTTGGATAATGTGGATTGGATTCCAAGTTTCCATCGAAACCGAATTGAATTACAGCCATGCCATCTAGTTTGTTTTCTTTTCTTAATGCTATAACTTCAGGAGGAATGATCCCGAGGTCCTCTGCAATAATTCGACTTTCTGAACCAGCAACATCGATTAGAATTTTCAAAATCTCACCTTTAGGGCCTTTCTGCCAAACCCCATTTCGTGCGTTCTCATCTTCGGCAGGTATTGCCCAGGCGGAGTGAAACCCTCTAAAGTGGTCGACTCTGACAACGTCAAATAGTCTCATCATTCGTGCCATTCTTTCTTTCCACCATCGCCAATTTTCTTCTCTGTGCGAATCCCAATTATACAACACTGTTCCCCACTTTTGTCCATCTTCACTGAAATAATCAGGCGGTACGCCAGCCACGACAACAGGCATTCCAGTATCATCCAATTGGAATAATTCACGATGAGCCCACACATCTGCAGAGTCATGAGCGACAAAAATAGGCAAATCTCCGATTAACGAAACATTGTTTTCTTTTGCATATTCATGAATTTCAATCCATCCAGAGTTAAAGGATTGCTGAATATTTTTTTCATAATCATATTCGGCTTTATTGCGCCATTCTCCCAATGCACTAGGGTCTCTGTCTCTCAGTTCTGGTGGCCACTGCGTCCAAGGCAAATCGTCATGATATGACTTAATTGTACGAAATAATGCCCAGTCATCTAACCAGTATTCTTCATTTGGCATATCGTTTAACTTTTCACCTTTTACTAACTCGTTCCAACCCGCAAATGCAGATGGTGAAGAATAAGGAGAACCATGCTGGTCTGGAGGTGTTATCGGCAGCATTTGCCAAGAATTAATATTATTTTTAGATAAAAGCGAGATGAAATTCTTAATATTTTGAATATTAGATTTAGGTAGTGAAGTTAAGTGGCATAAAACACCTCTTGAACCGCCCATAAATTAACCACTAAGAAGAAACCCTTTGAAGGTATCACACAACGGAAGGATGATGCGAATAAAGGCGGTATCACTAGTTTTGCTCATTTTTCTCCAAGCGATGGCTGGTATTACTACGGCTTCAACGCCTGAAACAATGTCCATCGATGGAGACTTATCGCAGTGGTCACAAAACGATTCAACACTCCAAACCGATTCTAATGGGGTATCTTTACTGACTACTTGGGACTCAGAGAACTTGTATTTCGCATGGAATGGAACCGACTGGGCTTCAACAAGCGAAGGTGCAGATTTATTCATCTACTTCAACACAACTTTGGGAGGTTCAGTTCTAAGTAAAGATTGGAATTTCGCCCATACCTTGCCGTTCGCTGCAGATTATGGATTTGTTTTGGAAGATTCATCATACAACAGTATGCTAACCTTTGACGGAAGCACATGGGAAGACCAAACAACTGCGCTCGACATCTATACTGGATGGAACGATAATAAAGTTACAGAACTGGCAATACCTTGGGCTTCGATTGGTAGCCCAACATCTTTCCAATTCATGGCATATGCTCAATGGCAAGATGCTGGTAATGTATGGACTTCATTCCCGACAGAGAATCCGGCGAGTTCAAATGGTGCCGAAACCTTTACTCATGCATGGCATGTAGACAATGTTAGTAACTCGACGATACCTTCCGATTTACCAGTAGTAGATACCGGTGGCGTGGAGAAAGTTTCAGATGCTCTAAATCTCGCAATTGTATTCCACCAACACCAACCATATTACAAGAATAAACTAACCAACACGTATGAAATGCCTTGGGTCAGGGTACACTCGATGACAGAATACGTAGATTCTCCCGGTATTTTAGCGGATACTGGAACCAAAGTCACTTACAACCTGGTACCTTCATTTATTGAACAACTAGTCGATTATAATCGCAATGAAACTCTAGATGACCATACTGATATTGCTAAGAGGCCTTGGCAAGAAGGTGGTTACCCAAATGCAACAGCATTGGAATTACACACCATGCAATTCCAATCTTTTTGGAATAGTGGATGGATCTACAATGTTTCACAAACCGGGCACATCCAATCATGGCTATATCCTTCTAGTTCAAGATACTCTGAATTATACGATATGACATTACATAATTTGAAGCCTAATACAATAATGGATGACGAACTATTAGCGCCACAGGATTTCCTTGATTTACAGGTACTGTGGTATCTGTATCAATTCTCTCCAGATTATGTTCAAGGAGAGTATAATTCGAGCCACAGAGACCAAGGGCTGATTGATTTATTCACTCAAAACGGCCAGTATACTCATGCAGACTTGATGTATGTCATCGATTCTCAACATGAACACATGGCAAATGTTTTGCCGATGTATAGCGAACTTGCAGCGCAAGGTCAAATAGAACTTACCACCACTCCATATTATCATCCAATCATGCCATTGCTAATGATGGACGGGTGGACCATGGAAGATGGAATTAGGGTCAACAAAGAAGCATGGCCAGAAGATGTAGAGAATCACCTAGTTACAGGAATGGATCTTTTTGAGGCGGAACTAGGTTTCAGGCCAACAGGTATGTGGCCAAGTGAGCAGGCAGTATCCCCTACTATGGTTGAACCAGTATCCGATGTAGGAATACAATGGATGGTCACAGATGAAGAATTATTGAAACAATCAACCGATATATCTGGTAATTTAATAGATGTTGAAGATGCTAAGAATCTAGCCACTCCCTGGGTTGCGACAGGCGAGGATGGAGGAGAAGTAGCAGTAATTTTCCGTGACCGCGTGATATCAGATAGAATAGCTTTCCAATATGGGACAATGACTCCAGAAGCAGCGGTTTCAGACTTCATTTCATATCTTGATAATATTAGACAACAGTTAATCGATGCAGGCGAAGACCCATCAGAACATCTCTTGACCGTTGCTTTAGATGGTGAAAATTGGATGTTCATGTCAGAATTTCAACACCAAGATAACGCGAGACCGTTCATGGAAGAATGGTATTCAAGATTAGCAACCCATCCAACAGTAATCACAACAACTCCAACAGAATTCCTGACCAAAAACACCACATTGCCTGAAATTCAAACCATAGGTACAGGTTCTTGGATAGATGGTACATTACGAACATGGGCCGGAGAGGCAGAGGAAAGTTTAGGCTGGCAAAGATTGGTTGAGGCTAGAGGTGCTCTTGTAGAATTCGAACAATCTAATCCAACTCACTCAGGATTAGATAATGCTTGGGAGTCGCTGTATATCGCTGAAGGTAGTGACTGGTTCTGGTGGTATGGATTAGACCAAGACAGTGGATATGACGAGAACTGGGATACTCTATTCAAGGTTCATCTTTCTAATATTTATCAAGCAGTAAATATGGAACTACCCCCATATTTGCAAGACCTCTGGACAGGGGCTGCAACACCCGTTACTCCGTATGGAGGTATTATCGAGCCAATGATAGATGGTATCGCTCTTCCAGGGGAATGGGACGGCGCAGCAAAATATGATGCCCCAGTCGACGGTGGAGATTTTGATATAGACGAATTCTACGTTGGTTATGATTCAAGTAATGTATTTTTGAGAATAGATACTGAGACGCCAGAGATGTTGGCATCAGTAGATCGCGAATCAAGCAACGATGCACCTGACTTAGCGATATATTTCATGCAACCAAATGCAGTTAATTTCAATGAAGTCGAGACAAACTTCAGAACATATTACGGTAATCAGATACTTGGATTCCCTGCTAAGTACATGGTCTCTTTTGATTTTGATACACTGCGAGAAGATGGCCGAGCAAAATGGAACTTATTCACAGCCAAGGGCAAATCGGGCGACCAAGAACAATGGGTTTTGACAGGTAGTTCATCATTAGGAAACTGTGCTGCACAAGATGTATATGAGTTCATGATTCCTTGGGCTGAAATAGGGCTTGCTCCAAGATATACGACCCGTGTCAAAGTGGTTTCTTCATGGGCAGAATCGCTTTCTTATGGCGATGGCATAGATATGGAAGTAGCTCCTCCAGCACCAGCCGAATTGATTTTACCAGACTTGGAAGAATGGGTTACACTTTTGGAATTAGAAGACCAAATAGGCGATGAAACTGGCGACGGAGATTACATCTATCCTCTAGCAAGTGATTTTGCTACACCCGGAGATGGTGGTTTG
>Ga0208973_1001060_pt1 | contig 12667 bp, 17 predicted proteins | sample AOAMet_66_BLW_10_2_FD_188233 | JGI IMG/M metagenome (GOLD analysis project Ga0208973, IMG submission 188233) | Ammonia-oxidizing marine microbial communities from Monterey Bay, California, USA - CAN11_66_BLW_10 (SPAdes) | ecosystem: Environmental > Aquatic > Marine > Intertidal zone | place...
TTTGAAATTGTAAAATATCTCCATCGTTAGTAGTTCTAGTAAGCCTTAATGCTTCAGCACCACTACGTCCAAATTGAGATATACCACCAGATATTATTTGTGAGCCTACAGTAGAAGATGCGGCAGATGTTTTGCCTATAAGTATTTCCCCTGATGCATTTATTCTCATACGTTCTGTGTTGTTGGTAGCAAATACCATGTTAGCATTTTCGTAGTTCCACAAGTAAACATGATTTGCACTATTTTTATTTATCCTAAAGCCGTCACTTGCTCCACTTCCACTGTCTGTTCCTGTCAGGTGTAGCTCTGGGTAGGTGCTGTGAATATGTAGTCCACCATAGGCAGAAGTGAATGTTGGCGAACTCGTACCAATACCAACGTTAGAACCACTAACTGTTATAGCATCGGGTATGTTAATTAAGTCTGTTTGCTTACTCATTATGACTGCTCCAATACTGATAGTAAAACGTCAGCACTGGAAGCAGTATCAGAAGTTACTATAACTGTCTGTGTAGTTTTTATTACAATTTTACCATCAAGAACTGATAGTGCTGCTCCAGCAGGAATAGGTGTATCTTTTACAACATACACTCCTGCCACCTGAACGTTTATTTTTATTTGTGATGCAGTTACATTGGCTATGTTTAAACCAACTGTAGTTGCAGTTGTACCACTTGCTCCAGTATAAACTGTAACAGGGCTTGTTCCTATCGAAGAGGAACTTGTATAATTCGTTAATGTATTTGGCATGTTATTATCCTAAAGCTATGGCAAACACAATAGCCGCAGAGTCTACATCTATTTGAGCTGTGACTGCACTTGCGGCGGCATTTGTTGCACTGGTTGCGGCATTTGTTGCGCTTGTAGCGGCAGCAGTAGCGCTATTTGAAGAGTTAGTAGCTTGTGTAGTTGCGGTTGCTGCACTGTTACTAGCGTTAGTCGCTTGAGTAGAAGCGGTGCTAGCACTGTTACTAGCATTAGTTGCACTTGTAGCAGCATTAGTTGCTGATGTTGCAGCTGCATTTTGACTAGCTAAAGCGGCTGTAGCACTTGCGGCGGCTTGAGCATCCGGTGATTCCCAAGAAGATCCGTTATAAAATCTAACTTCACCTGCAGTTGAATTCCAATATACATCACCTGCAGTTAAAGCATCGCCATCATTATCTACTGTTGGATCTGAAGATTTAGAACCTAAGTATACGTCATCAAAGTTATCAAATATAGTTTGAACACTAGCTAAGCTTGTTGCCGCACTAGATGCACTGTTACTAGCATTAGTTGCACTTGTAGCAGCATTAGTTGCTGATGTTGCAGCATTGGTTTCACTTGTTGATGCCGCACTAGCAGAGTTAGAAGCATTAGTTGCCTGTGTTGAAGCAGTTGAAGCACTACTTGCAGCAGCAGTGGCACTATTAGAAGCATTTGTTGCACTTGTAGCAGCATTAGTAGCCTGCGTTGTAGCTGTACTAGCGGAGCTAGCCGCATTGTTTGCTTGTGTTGTAGCTGTACTTGCACTATTGGCTGCTGCTGTAGCGCTGTTAGCTGAGTTAGTTGCACTTGTAGCAGCATTAGTTTCACTTGTAGAAGCAGCGCTAGCTGAGTTAGAAGCATTTGTTGCTTGAGTTGAAGCAGTACTAGCACTTGCAGCTGCATTTGTTTCTGCTGTTTCAGCATTGGTTTCAGCTGTTTCAGCGTTAGTCTCTGCTGTTTCAGCATTAGTTTGAGCTGTTTGAGCTGCAGTAGCACTGTTACTAGCGTTAGTTGCCTGTGTTGTAGCAGTAGTTGCACTTGTAGCAGCATTAGTTGCCTGTGTTGTAGCAGTAGTTGCACTTGTAGCAGCATTAGTTGCTTGTGTTGTAGCTGTGTTAGCTTGAGTTGTAGCTGTACTAGCGCTTGTAGAAGCATTAGTTTCTGAAGTAGAAGCGGCACTGGCACTGTTAGCAGATGCTGTAGCACTGTTAGCTGAATTAGTTGCTGAAGTAGCCGCATTTGTTTCTGCTGTTTCAGCGTTAGTCTCTGCTGTTTCAGCATTGGTTTCAGCTGTCTCAGCGTTAGTTTCTGCCAATTCTGCTGCTTGTTTAGCGGCAAGAGCAGTATCAATTAATAATTGTAATGCATTATCTATTGTAGAAACATCTACTGTTGAACTATCAAAACTACCACCATCATCACTATAGTTAATTTTATTTGATAAACTTTTAAAGCCCATATTATCCTCCTAGAGTAAGTTTGTTCCTGCGAAGGAAATGGCTATATTACCGCCTCGTGCTCGACGTGCAGTTTCTTCTCTGTTTAGCGCTTCAATTTGACCGCTAAATAGTGCTTGATATTTTTCTATTTCTGGATTATCATTAAGATAAATAAAGACTTGTTTTAATGCACCAAATAAAAGTATTCTTTCATTTTCATCTCTCAACCAATGAGGTGCTAAGTTACCTACCCAATAACTTGAATCAGCTGCTACTCTATTATTAAAATACGTTTCTGTATTATTAGGAGCCGAAGCACTAGTATAGCTAGTAGCACTACCACCAATATCTAGTGTACCTAAACCCGATACCCAGTTATTAAAGGTAGCAGCATATGTATCACTTAGTCCTTGTAGTCTTCTATAATAGTGAACATCTACTTCATCGCCACGTTTAAAATTACCGTGTAATTTGTAATCATTCCCAATTCTAGTATAGAAGTGAAAATCTTTAGTTTGAGTAAAGCCATCATTAAATGTACGGCTATCTACTTTTTCATTGTAAACTATACCTACATTTTTAGTTGCGGTATCTGAATTTCTTATGTATATAACTTCAGTCATATCATTGGGTGCAGTAATAGTTAAAACATTACCCCCACCTTGAAAGGCGCTAGGTCCTACATCTACAACTTCTGTAACTCCTGCAGCAGTAATCTCTTCTTGAGTACCATTAACTACATAAGTTCTTGTAAATTCTAATGGTGGCACACGTAAAGTTTTATAAGCCTCATCAGTTGCATAATTAAGGCACCGAGATACTACTGAGTTAGAAAGTACTGAAACATCTCGGTTAGCCCAGTCTCTAATTATTCCTGCGTTAGTTCCAGTATAATCACCTGAACCTATAAATTCTACGTATGTTGCCATAATAATCCTCTATGTCATAACTAGTAAATCTGGGTATTCTGTTCTTAACAGATATACCAATTTCTTTTTCATAGCAGGGTCATGCATAAACTCTGGATCTAGTATATCTAAGTTATGCTTAGTATTTAGTTCTAATACTATTACGTTTGGAATAGAACACATCTTTTGATAGTGTGATTTTTTATTCCGACCTGCTTCTCTATCTCTTTTTACTTCGGCAATAGTTGTGCTGATGTCTCCTTCGACTCTCCACTTACTACCTCTGTTTCCATCAGTAACGATTTCTCCTGTGAGATCTCCTACTGCTGAACTATGTTTAAACTTTGCCATGCTGTTCCTCTCATGTATTATAGTGAGTCTAGTACCGTATGGAATCTACCATCGTTAGTTAGATTACCCACTTGTATTCTGTATACAGTAGTTGCAGTAGTACCTATGGCTACTACATTGTGTGAAGCTCCTGGCCTAGATAAATAAACTTTAGTAAGCTTACCTGTACTGGGATCAACTTCTACGTGATTTTCACCTGTCAAGCCAACAATAGACTCTTGAGCTGCTCCAATTATAGTCTCAGAACCAATCACTAATGCATTACTGTTCGCCGTAATTTTAATTAACATTTATTACTCCTATTAGTAAAAGAGGACACCCTAAGGTGCCCCCTCTCCTAAATTTATGCGCCGATGTTAGCTATTACGCCCCAAGCGTTAGGGTTAGAACATTCAAGAGTTGTCTCTTCAACGAACATACCTACTGTTGAGTCACCATTTTGGCCTACGTCCACTTCATTCATTGGACGAAGAGTTGCCATTTTGAACCACATTGGATCGTATACAAGTGCGAAAGCATCTTGAATAGATACTGCGTCAGCGGATGTACCACCAGCACCTGTTGCAGTTGCAGCAAGACCCATGATGTAGTTAGGTTCAACCATAACGTCACCGAAGTCTGACATATAGATGTCTACTGCTTGACGTAGTTTACCTGACTCATCTATGTTACGACGAACATTTGAACCTGAAGCATTTGCTTTAGTTGAGAATGTACGACGGTTCTTTGGAGAAAGCATAACTTTAGTAGCTTTACCACCTTCTTCATAGATTGTTTGCATGATAGAGTCGATGTGTGACAATTCAAGCTCACCTACGTTTGCACTTGTAGATTCTGTTGAGAAGTTGTTAGTACCAATGCCTGCTTCTGCTGCAGTAACACCTGCATTAGAAATACGAGCAGCTGTGTTTCCAGAGTCTGTTGACGCAACGTTTACAACGTTACTTGCCCAAGAAAATACACCAGCCATAGTACCTGCAACTGATGCAGAACCTGGAGTAGATACGTTTAGTGAGTGAATTAAGTCAGCTTCAACATCACGGCGCATTTCTGTGCCACGCTTTTTCAACTGATATGCATACTCATCAGCAACACCAGTTTGATCTACAGCACGTTTTGTACCTGATACTGCAACTGTTTTTGCGTTGATTTGTGTATAGTTACCTAAACGTGAACGGTTACGATCTGCAGCTGCAAGAGCTACACCACCGCCTGAACCGTGGTCACCACCAGTAGTAGTACGACCATCTGGAGTAACTGCATCGAAGTCTGCACCTTGTGCAACACGTGAGTTACCTGGAGCTTTAAGCTCGTCTGTTTGCCACTCGTGGTAGATACCTGTAGCTTTTGTTTTGCCGATAGAAGACATGAAAGGAGTTTCATCTCGTGTAATCATTGAGATGAAGTTCGCTAAATCCTCTTTTTCAGAAACAGAAGCACTTGATGCTCCTGAAGGAAAGCGGTTGCCTACTGCGTCCGCTGCTTGTGTTGATGCACCTGAAGTGCCATAACGTCCTGTTGCCATTTTATTTTTACCTATATGTTATTAGCCGAATATTGGCTTATCGTGTTGGCGCAAACCTTTTCAAGAAAGCTATTTGATCTTCTTTCGAAGCATCATTTTTAAACGCTCTTGCTTTAGTCATTGCCGCCTGATCTTGTTTTTGTTTAGTCGGTGTCTTAGCCTTCTTAGCAGGCATCTTTTTGGCAGGAATCTTAGCACGCTTTTTAGCGCCACTTTTAATTCCTTGTTTTAGTCTACGAAACTCATCTACAAATTTAACAACATTAGGATCTGATACTACATCTAATAAGGCTTCCGGTAAACCTTCTTGTAATGCAAACTCTCTTATAGAGCTTTGAATATCCGAATTCCAATCAGGAATAACGTCTGTTATAGTATCGTTAAAATGCTTTACAGACTCTTCGAATTGTTGTTGTTGTAGACTTTGTTTTTGTTGAGAAACTTGTGTTGCAAGATTTTCTCTCTTACTACGGGCTTCCCAATAAGCAGACTGTGCTTTAGTTTGCTCTTGAAGTAACTCACCAATTTCATAAGTATCCCCCTCTTTCTGTGCTGCTGTGAGCTTTTGAGAGATATCGTGATACTTCTTCTGATGTTCTGTTTCTTCAGTGTAAACTTCATTTGCAATAACACTTGCTAATGTTTCTAGTTCACCTAATTTTTGAGTACGCTCTTCGTCTAATGATTTACGAGCTTCCCCAATCTCACGACCTTGTTTACTAAGATGTTGTTTGGTTGCAGAACCAGCAATCCACTCTGATATAGGTAGAGTTACCTCCTCCCCGTCAATTTTGTGGGTTACCATAATGTCTTCTAAGTCATCTAGTGCATAAGTACTGACTTCGGTAGCCTCGGCATCTCCGTCTTCCTTCTCACTATCTTCCTCTTCTTCATTATCTGGTTCAACATCATCTTCATATTCGGCAGATTCTACAGGCTCTTCAAGGTCTTCTTCTGTTCCTGTGTCTTCTGAGTACTCAAGTTCAGGTTCGTGTTGAGATTCTTCTCTCGGAACTACGCCAGCTTCCTGGAGTATTTCTGATTTATTAAGAATGTCTGCGAGCATCTGATCTTCAGTACTGCTGTCAACAATGTTATCATCCGTCTGGGTAGAATTATTATTATCAGCCATCATTACTTACCTCCTGCTTAGTTGTATAAGGATTGTTTTTCCCAAAGTTAGGGTTTCCTCTTTTCTTTACGGGAGTATTCTCTTTCTGCAAATTTAATAAAGCGCTTCTGTATTCTACTAAGCCTCTTACAATGTTGGCATCGTTTCTAATACGAGCTGCTCCATTTAAATCTGCGGTGTGTTGGTTAATAAAGTAATCAATAGAATTCTCTATGTTAGTTATTACTGTATTAATTTGTTCGTTACTACTTTTAATCATTGCTATCCTCCTCACTTAACTTTTCCATAATAGGAATGTTACGACCTTTAGTTTCTATACTAATTAACTTTTCTTTAACGCTACCTAGCGCCATAGAACAAGCATATAAATGCTCTCTTGTTTTGGTCTCGTGAGGTTCTGTCTTTAACCACTCAACAAAGAAATCTACTAAGATATCTCCGTATGCTGAGTCGAAAAAACTGTTCCTTGTACTTGTTGAAAACTTAGCTTCCGCTAAAGCTATCTGTGATAATCTATCGGGATGCACCTTCTTGGTCATCCTCTTGTCACCTGCTTCTCTATATTTTTCCATAATTTACCTTGTTAACACATCATCCGTAAGGGTAGAGGTGTGGTTAAGAGAGGGGGCTATTGCCCGCCTCCCATTGCTTGTTGTAGTAATTGCACAGCTTGTGCTGGGTCTATACCCATTTGTTTCACCATATCGTCTAGTGAACCGCCTTCTTTTCCTGATGGTGCTGCTTCGATAGACTTAACTATCTCCATTGCCTTCATCATTATTTCATCCATATTTCCCGGAGTCGGGAGATGGTCTGGCGAAACTTCTGCCTTAATTGCCGCAGTCTTGAGACGAGCCCATTCTTGACCATGACGATCCAGTGCAATAGCCGTTTGCCTAATGTTATCTTGTAAAGCATTATCTGCTTGCACCTTAGTATAAACTGAGTTAGCTTCAGCTTGCTTAGCTTTAGATTCTTCAACACGAGCCGCAATCTCCTTGTTTTTCTTTTTCTCTTCTTCACTTACACTCATAGCCTTTTTAGCTTTCTCTAAAAATTCTTCAGTAGTATGATCTACAAGATACTGTTCTGGTTTAAGATCAAGAGTATTAACCAAGTCAAAAGCAATGTTAGCTACTGCGTCTGGCTTAATCATCATACCTTGTCCGGAGTCTTTAAGCATAGGTATTAACTGAGAGGCTAATAACATAAGCTTATCTCTTTTATTAGCATTGGAGTTTTCACCCAAATCTACATCGACTTCTAGTTCCATGTTCTTAGGTAAGCTCTTTAAATCTACATCAAGGATTGCTCCTCTTCTGTCAGACATAATGCTTACTTCATCCATGTTGTCTTGAATAGTTTTGTAAACACCTTCACATAGTCTTTTGAATCCACCTTCAGCAAACTTTCTAGCTATATGTTGTATTCTCTTTTGGCTAGCAGACATAACTTGATTTAACTTCATTTCACTGTTACCTGAAACGTATAGTTCGTCGTTAAGTCCTTGTGCCGCTTTAGACATACCTGTAGCTTGTTCTTTGTGTACTTGCAAGTGTTGTAATAAAGGAACTGTACCTGCACTTATAGTGCTTGGTGGAAGATCTGAAACTGCACCTGCAGGATTACCGTTAGTAGGTATAATCTGTTTAGGTCTCATATTCTGTAAAGCAGAGAAGTCTACAACATTAGGATCTGCTAACTTAGGTGAGTAGTTACTTAAATAAGTATTCTCTACAAAACCACGTAGTATAGCAGTAGATGTAAGTGTAGTAGATCTAGTCATATCTGCAATAGATAAACCATAGAACTCATAAGGTATTTCAAATGGGCTTAATGAAGCTAGTGGAACGTAACTACAATCTTCTTCATGTAGTATAGTACTACCTGCTGTGATAATATGTTTAAGTTCTGCTATACCGTCACCATCACGGTCAACCTTAATCCAACACTCTGTTACAGCTACATTTCTGTTAGCTTCAAGCATGTCGTAAGTATCGTCTCCTGCACCAGACCAATATGTTTGTCCAGTAACACGTTTACGTACAGCTACATCTTCAGAATAGTTAGAATGTTCTTCACCTGAACTAGGTAACTCAGACCAGTCAGATACTTCTTCTGCCATCTCAGGATACATTTTACGTATATCTGATCTAGACATTTCTATTTGAACACCTACAAAGTTTGCATCTTCAATAGAGCTTGCATCTCTTGATATAAGAAAGTTTTCCGGTGGAACATTTTCAATCTTAACTCTAGACATATCATAAGATCTTTTTAATCTTACATCTTCATAACTGTTAGTTGCTGGGTTAAAGTTTAACTCACCTACTACTTCTATATCTTTCTCTGATAACTTAAGGTCTAATGATTCTTCAGTAAGTGAATCATACTCTTCAAAGCTAGTAGAAATATCTTCTACAAAATCCCATCGGATAATAGAGTTCTTCCATAGTAAAGCAGACTTTACCCATGTATTCATTAATTCCCAACCATTATTCTTTTTGAATATGGTATAGTTAACTAAATCAGAAGCGTCATTTGCTGCTGCAATAGCGCTTGGTGAGGCTGTCCAAGATTTAAATTTAGCTAATCTGTTGTTGTTAAACATTAGTTCTGAGATAATGGCTAAGTAAGCTTCTATTGTTTCTGTAGTATCTGATGAAACAATTTTAGATACACCATTAGGACTAAGATGCCCTGCTGGTAATCCAGCGTATTCGTAAGTAGACTGTAATCTATCGTTAGCTAACTCAGAAGAGTTTAAAAAGTCTCCAGCAGAATTAGATACACCTGTATCAATTAAGTTTATTAGTTGGTCGTCAGTTACTTTTTCACGGTAACCACTCATATAATCGCCCATATAAGGCCTCCTATCAATCTAGCACCCATATGGGCATGTATTCTAGTACGGGGTTTTTGAACCAAAGGTACCCCGAAAACCTAAAGGACAGCATGAGGTTCAACTGTGTAGTCCGTCTTTACCCTCTTTTCGCCATTCTTCACGATGGGCACGGACAAGCTCTGGCTCCTTATGTTCTTTAACGTTATCACGTCCATAAGTAGCTGAATTCTTAGATTTCTTAGTAGGGTCCCAGACCTTACCATTCTTTTGTTTAACACCTTTTGAAGGTCTATAAATAGCCATTATTGTCCTCCTAAATCTTTTTTAAGTTGAGCTAGTTCTTCTAACTCTTCTACACTTAAGTCTGCACTAGTTTTCTCTGTATTAACAGTTTCCACTCTTGTTTTCTTAGGTGCTTTATATTCGCCTAGTTCTTTAGCTATCTTAAATGCTTCTTCACGATCACCTGCTTCCATTGCTTCATGCATTAGCAATTTCATTACATCCAAGGGATCTTGTGCAACAACATTAAGTGCTTCTAAAGTCTCAGCCATCTCAGCGGCTTTCTCTTTAATTCTAGCGTCACGTTCTTTCTTTAGTCTACGAGCCTCTGCTGAAGCCTTAACTCCTGCCGCCTGAAAGTTTTTTATTTTCTCTTGACCTTCTTCAGTAGCAGGATTAATCATGTGCTTAGCAAAGTTAGCTTGTCTTGGGTCTTTCATCATTCTAGCCCTAACGTCTTCTATCTGTTTGCTTGTTTTAGCCATTAAATCCAATCCTCATTATTAGTGTTGACAAAGTTCTTTTGTCTCCAATCGACTTTTTGATTTGATAATTTATCTATGTTAGTACGATAAGCTTCCCAGGTAATAGCTAATGCCATAACAGTATCGTCATGATGTCCTTGTAACGCTTCTGTTTTACCTGATGGTGTAGATATATATGTTTTCATTTCAGCTAGTATTACTTTAGAAGGAATCCAAATGTCTTCTTCTTCTACCGCATTTTTTAACTGACCGATAACTCTAGGTTTACTTCCGTGTGTCATTCTGAATCCAGGAGTTTGACCTTCTTCTGAGCTTAACCTAGCTGCTTTCGTTTCATAATACATATTAACATAACTCATTTGTTTGAGTCTTTGTAATGTAGCTACACCCATACTATTAGATTCTACTGCTAACAGTGCGTTATTAAAATATCTACCTAGATAAAATAAATGTTCACCATATAAAGTAGGATCTACCGTATTATCTCTATACATAGCGCAGATGTGACCTTTAGTGTTCATAACTATAGCTGTACTATAATCTTGTTTAACACCAAGAGCAACATCAGCCCCTATAATATAATTGTCTTGCCAATCAGGTGGTATCCATATTTCTAGATTACCTCTAGGGCTGTCATCAAAAGAACCGAGATCATCATTATAACCTCTTAATGCAATTGGTGGTGTAGGTTTAAATGAGTTTATTTTCTCTGAGTCAAATACTGATGCACCAGAAACCAAGAAGGCTTCTTCTGAATTAGCAGGATACTCTTGTCTAAACTTATCTACTCCACCTTCTACGATCTTTAATCGTCTCCAGTATAGTTGTTCATCTGTTAAATCATACTTTTCTTTATAATCTTTTTCTTCAAATGTTAATTCAAATCCTGCAGGTACTTCTCTTTTATATTCTATAGTTTTAAACCAAGGAATAAAGATAGCTATATAATCAGACTCGCCTGCAGCTGCCGCTTGATACAACCTATAAAATTCACCTGATGCACCGTTAGCTGTTGACTCAATAATAACTTCAGTACCATCTGATTGTGATATACCTTGGAATAGCCCAGCAAGTATCTTAGCATCATGTTGCCAGAATGCAACTTCTGATCCATGTAATATAGTAGGTGTAGTGCCTCTTCCAGCCTCTGGTGAACCAGCGGTATACAGACGGTATGATCCAACTGCCTCTGAATCAGGGTATGCCGGCGTTTGAATTGAAATTTCTTTTGCGTTCGTTTTTTCTAACTTAGGTTGTAACCCTTTTTCCATATTCTTAATTAGATTTTTACTCATGCTAAACAAAGAATCAGAAGTAGCACTATCATGTGCCATCACAACAGATCTAGTGTGTTGCTGAAAGTAAGTCTTCCAGAATACTCTTCCAGCACAAAAGGTAGAGATACCTTGTTGTCTAGCCTTAAGTATTATAGCTCTAACTTTACCTGTTTCTTTTCTTTGTTTCTCTAAAGCTTCGTTAATAATAGATTGAGCCTCATTAAATTTAAATGGCACAAAACCTTTAGTAGCGTCTTTAGTAATAATTCTTATTTGTTCCTCAGAAAATTTTTCAAAGTCTTCAGAGTAATCTTTTAGATTTTTTCTTCTCTTTAACTCTCTAAGAGCTTCCAACTGAGCTCTTTCTTCTTTCATTTTGCTGTCCATAATTTTTCCTAATGGTAATAAACTATTTCTTTTTACCTACACATTTACCTGCTTTCTTACAAGCTGCTTTTGTTTTACAACCAGCACAATGTTTAAAAGCTTTTTTCTTTTTAATTATAGGATTCTTTTTGTTATTTAACATTACTTTTCCTTTTATTACTTAATAATATAATTTATTTATATTATTAGGGTTTTCCTGCCCTGTAGTTTTTAAGAAGATTTTTTACGTTCTTTTCTCTTTGCAGTAGAGAAGATCGGCTTTCCTCACCTTTTACTTTTCTTTTAGCTACATCAAATCCTGCGGATATGGCACTAGAAACCTTTCTTGGAGACATTAACTTTTCAACACGTTTACCTTTTATTGTAGTAAAGTCGCTTTCAAATTTTGACTGTCCATCATAACCAACTGTTTTCTTTAATTCACTTTGTATTTTTCTTAAAGTCATTTTAGGTGAGGGTACTTGACCTGTCATTTTTTTATTTTCAGTAGAACTATTTCTGACTCTTTTTTTAATCATTTAATTTTCCTTTTCTTCCCAGAAGGGGTAACAGACCACTTTATTGCTTTAGGTCCTGTTTTCTTTTTAGTCTCAGACTTTTTTACTTTGGAGGCTACAGCCTTGGGTCTGCAGGCAGGATAGCTTTTACGCTTATCATCCTTACCTGATCGACCACAAGGTTTACCTGTTTTAACATCACGCCAATCTTCTTTAAACCATTTCTTAAGAGAAGCGCCTTTAGCTGTCTTTCTTACTGCCATATCACTTCCTCTTACTTTTACCGTAACTCTTAGCACCAACCTTGCGGCACTTAGCCATGTGTCCTGATCTGTATGCAGAATTCTTAGGCATAGCTCTGGCTACTTTTTTGTAGCAAGCATCTTTCTTGGTTTTCTTAACTGCCATGATTACCTCTTTGATTTAGCTCCTGAACATTTCCATCTCTTTCTACTTAAGTTTAATGGGCTGTTAGGATTCTTAGCTGCTGCCGGTGAACGTTTCTTTTGTCCAAGGGACCTCGCACAGTAAGCATCACCTTTTTTACTACTTGGTTTAACTCTAGCTCCACCACCTTTGGCTTTACCAGCTTGTCCGTAGCTAACTCGTTTACCACTTGCAGTAACTTTTACTTTAGCTTTACCTTTATTCGGGGTTGCTGCCATAATAATCTCCTACTTTAATGGGTTATCTACTAGTGAGTCATATGCGTTCCATATGTCATCTATTTCAGTTTGGTATTTGTCAAGCTTATCGCCCAGACTATCAGTGATCCCAGTCGATCTCTCA
>Ga0208973_1001073_pt1 | contig 12531 bp, 8 predicted proteins | sample AOAMet_66_BLW_10_2_FD_188233 | JGI IMG/M metagenome (GOLD analysis project Ga0208973, IMG submission 188233) | Ammonia-oxidizing marine microbial communities from Monterey Bay, California, USA - CAN11_66_BLW_10 (SPAdes) | ecosystem: Environmental > Aquatic > Marine > Intertidal zone | place...
TTTTGTTCCGGGCTTCTTGCCCTCTGATTAAACACAGCGACCGAATTCATAAGCGTCTCCACAATAGTTTTAATCGATTGGTGGATCAGGGATTGTCTGATTTTGAGCAATAACTGCCCATTGGTCATTTATATAACTGACCGCCGGATATTTCAAGTCATTTGTATCACCTGACTCAATTTTCGACATTCAAGGAGGTCTCACTGTTGAACTTAAATCTCTCTAGGGCGATAGCACTATGCACATTGTTTTGAGTCCCTTTGCATGTAGGCAAAAATGAATAGGGCGCAATCATCGCGTTTCTGATGATCTCGGTTAGATTAGTGGGTCATCGCCCTAGACGTGCGCTATTCAGGTTCAGGGATCTGTTTGGGTTGTCTCATCAATATGATTTTCAATTGCCTAGAAGGCCCGGTGAACACGCTTTGTGTTGGCAAGCCTAATGCCTAGCGAGGTGCATCAGTCGATATGGTAGGTTTTTTTCCTTGTTGCTTTATCTCGATGGCGATACGCTTCCCGACAGGGTAAAGGAAGCGCCGACGTATGAGTCAAGTGAATTCGAAAACCTTAGCACCAGAGCAGTATAGTGAAATCCAAGCCGATGCCATTCGCTTCAGGGATGTTATTGAGCTGTTCTTGCGTGCTTGGCCTTATATTCAGCCGATGCGATGGCATGCCAGTGCCTATGTCATTTCGGTTATTTTCCTATTTTTGTGGCAGACCGGGACCGGGTTTATCATTTTTGGTCTGATTTATAACAATGTCGTTCTAAATCAACCTGTCGCTGCAATCTCAGCGAGTTTGCTGTTTCTTGAACCGCAGCAGTGGGTTGCCGTCGAGGAAATCTCTAACCAGCAGCGACTCTCGCTAATTATGCCGGTGTTGGTACTGGCCATTATCGCCACCGGCGTCGGCGAAGCCCTGGGTCACGTGATAGCTTATTACCGGGTATGGATTATGCAAAACGTTAACCAAGCTTTGCGGGTCCATATTATGAGTCAGATGCAGTTACTGTCGATGAACTTTCATAATAATGCAAAAACAGGAGATGGCATCTATCGGCTACTTCAGGATAGTGCCATGGTCACGCAGATATTACAGACGTTGATGATAGACCCCTTTCTAAGAGTCATTCGCTTTCTGCTGGGTATTTTGGTGGTGTCTGCATTCAGCCCACTTCTGGGCACGATACTATTGTTCAGTTGGCTGCCCATGCTGTGGGTGGCCAAGAGGTTATCACCGACCCTGAGACGACAGTTTAAGCAGGCGAGGAGTACCAGTGCCAATTTAACGTCAAATATACAGGAGAGTATCGAGGGGATCAGAACCGTTAAGGTAAACAGCCTAGAGGGTAACCGTCAGGCTGCGTTTGAAAAGGCTTCGGTGGAGGCGTTTTCAGCATCACATGATGCCAGGGTCACGCTGCTGTTCTTTGGTTTTTATATTTTCTGTTGCACCGCCATACCGCTTATCGTAGTGGAGTTGGCAGCGGCCTACCTAGCCTATCAGGGCGCGGACACTTTCCTGAGGGATTTGCTGCTGGGGTTTGGGTTTGCTGTCTGGAACCTAGGCGGCCAGGATCAGGCCAGGGCTCGGGCCCGGCAGGCAGCAGGAAGTGTAGAGGATTTGTTCACCCTGTGGGGGCGGGCGCAAGATATGGCAATGGGTTTGAATCGAGCTTACCAGGTGCTTGATCTGAAGCCGGCGGTTGAGGACTTACCTGATGCAATACCGCTGGAGAGAGTTGCTAAAGACGTTGAATTTCGTGATGTACACTTCAGCTATCCCGAGAGGGCGTTGTTTGATGGCGTCAGTTTTAAGGCTGCAGCGGGTCAGATCACGGCGTTGGTTGGCCCGACGGGCTCTGGCAAATCCAGCTTAATGTTTCTGCTGTTACGCCTTTTCGAAATTGATCAGGGTGAAATACTTATCGACGGCACTGAGATACGAAAATTCACTAAGGATTCTGTGCGTGAAAATATAACCCTTGCTACTCAGGAGAATATACTTTTCTCGACAACGGTCATGGAAAATATTCGGTATGCCCAACCCACAGCAACCGAAAATGAGGTCATGTGGGCGGCTCAGGTCGCCGAGGCGACGCAGTTCATAGAAAAGCTTCCTCTTGGCTACCAAACGGACCTTGGCGAAAAAGCAGCGAGATTATCCACTGGTCAACGGCAGCGGATAGTCATGGCCAGAGCGCTGTTAAAGAAGACGCCGGTACTGATATTGGATGAACCTACCGCCTCACTCGATGTGGTAACTGAGCACCGAATTCTAGAGAATATCAAAAGGCAATTGGCAGATAAGACCATTTTTCTGATAACCCATCGGTTATCAACAGTGCGTCAGGCTGATCAGATCGTCTATCTGAAATCCGGTCAAGTGCAGGAGCAGGGTACCTACCAGGAACTGGCTAACGGCTCTGGTCCGTTTAGCCGATTTGTTGCCGCTGAATTGGATGAGGTGTAAGCGTGCCTGAAGTCGACAACGATCCCGAACTGATCAGCAACACCCGAGCACTCGAAGTGATCGGCCGCGCCATGGTCTATTCGTTCCAGTATAAATTTGAGTTGGCAGTGAAAGCGGCGACCCAAATGACCAGCATATTCTGGATTCTGTTTCTGCCCTGGCCTGCAAAACTGATTGTGGATTATGTGGTGTTGGGTCAGGTTGAGGTGAGCAGTTCGACGGTGTTGCCCTTTTTCTTTCTGCCTCTGGTCGAACTATTGGATGGCCGAGAGGCCTTGCAGATTACCTTCTTACTTGGCGGCATATTCTTATTGATGATATTCCTAGTGGGCGCTTATGGCACCGATGGGGCGCAAAGAGACGCTGCAACAGCGACGTTAGCTGAAGGAGAAGACTCAGCAACAAGATCTGAGAATCAGGCTAACAGTATGCATTCGCTGGTCAGCGGTTTTTTTGGCCTGTTTGAAGCGCTTTGGCATATTCGGATCGCCCATCGAATGAACCATCAGTTGCGTAGTGAGTTGTTTCATCACTTTCAAGCCCAGTCTCTGACTCAATACTCGAGTCGATCCATTGGTGATGTGGTGTACCGATCTATGTATGACACGCCGTCTATTTCTAACATTGTTTTTAATCTCTGGGTGGGACCCGCAACTAGCGCAGTTAATCTCACGGTGACCATACTAATGATGTATCTGGTGTTCAGGAGCGAGCCGGTGGTGGTCTGGTGTGCCTTGGCTATTGCACCACTTAATTTTGTTATGGTGCTTTATTTCGCAGGTTTGGTGCGTAAGTACGGAAGTTTTGCTAGGGAAGCCGGCGCGAGAACCACGGCGCTGATTGAGGAAAGCTTGGTCAATGTGCTGGCGGTCCAGGGACTGGGTATATCGAATCACCAAGAAGCTCAATTTGAGGCCGCCAGTGCAGAGTCGTATCGGCGTTTCAGGCAGTTGACCTTGGTGAGAATATTGGGGTCTTTTACGGCGGCTTTCGTTGGTAACGCCATGTTGTTTGTGGCTTTCTACTTTCTTGCACCGTCTTTTATTGCCGGCAAATTTGCCCCTGGGGACTGGTTCGTTATTTATGGCTATTTTGGGGCGATTGCCGCATCGTCGACCTATCTCGGCAGGTTATGGCTTGACCTGCAGGAAAATGTGACGGGTATGGATCGTGTCTTTAGTATCCTTGATTCACCGAGGGAGAACCTAGAAGAACAGGACGATGAGGTTCAGCCGTTTCGTTTTGAAAATCGAATAGAGTTAAAACAGCTTAACTATCAATACCCGGATGGAACCGAGGCGCTGCGAGATATCCAATTCCACGCTGAAAAAGGTGAAATGATCGCGTTAGTCGGGCCCACTGGCGCCGGCAAGACAACACTCGCCTACCTGATTCCTGGGCTAATAGAACCGGGTTCAGGTCAATATCTTGTTGATGGTCAGACGCTGAGCGGGCGTTTGCTTGCAGCACTCCGCCGACAGGTCGCGTTTGTATTCCAGGAAGCCAGTCTGTTTGATGTCAGCATCGCTGAAAATATTAGAATGGGCAGAGCCGAGGCAACCGATGCCGAGATTCGGCGTGCGGCTGAAATTGCCAATGCTGCAAGTTTTATAAATAACCTGCCCCAGGGATACCAGACTCGGGTGGGGCGCAGCGGTGGTAAATTATCTGTGGGTCAGAAGCAGCGTATTGCCATTGCCAGAGCATTGGTGTCGGAGAAGCCGATTATTATTTTAGATGAACCAACCGCAGCGCTAGACCCGGAAACAGAGCGGGGCCTGGTGCGCAGCCTGAACGAAATCAGGACGGATCATCTGGTCATTCTGGTTGCGCATCGATTGGCAACGATACGTTCAGCGGATCGAATTTATTATCTCGAAGACGGCCAAATTATTGAGTCTGGCAGCCATCAGGAATTGCTCGCCTCTGGTGGGCCTTACTCGAGATTCGTTGAGTTGCAAACAAAAGGGAGTGAAAGCTAATGTCTTTTGATGTTGAACATGAAACTGCCACGAAATCCAAGCAGCTGCAGATAGTCGGCATTGGCGTGATACTTTCGTGCCTCTGCCTTAGTGGCCTGTTTGGCTGGGGTATTTATCTGGATTTAAACAAGCAGCCCTGCGAGTGCAGTTGTGACAAGTAGCGCACTCGTTACTTTTATGATGGATGTGGCTTCCGTATCGGCCGTAGATTGAACTGACTGGGATAGTTTGGTTTGCTGACAATGAAGCGAGAGGGAATGCACCAGATGTTAAAGGGACTAAGCGTCGATCTTGCTCGTTGTGACCAGCGCGTGAGTGAGACAGGTCAGAAGCGGTTTAAGCAATGAGTTCAACGTCGAGCGTGATCATCGTGATGGGTGTGATGGGATCGGGCAAAACCACAGTCGGCCAACGGTTGGCGACGCGGTTGGGCGGGGCTTTTTATGATGCTGACGACTTTCATCCCGACAGCAATCGCGCGAAAATGATTGCGGGCGATGCGCTGACTGAAGCAGACCGAAAACCGTGGCTCGCCACACTGCGTCGTGAAATAGAGCAATGGCTGCAGAGTAGTGAAGCTGTCGTTTTGGCTTGTTCGGCACTGCGCCAACATTATCGCGATCAATTGACGGTCGATAATCACCGAGTGGTCTTTGTCCATCTCACAGGCGACCCTGCGCGTTTGCTTGAAAGGGTAACGAAGCGGACGGGGCATTTCATGCCTGCAGCTTTATTAGACAGCCAGCTTGCAACGTTAGAGCCACCCTTGGATGCTTTGACGCTCGACATTGAATTAGCACCAGAACAATTGGTTGACAAGATTGTTCAAGCGCTTGTCACGAAAAAGCGTTGAGGCTTTTGGCTCGAGACCAGGCTGAAGGGTCCCCAATCGTTCTCCACCTAACGACCTCAAGTGTTCACTTCTTATCGTCGCTACAATCGCCAGTAACAGCGAGTTCACGCCAGTGTGTTACCACCAGGTTGCGTACAAAGCAGCTAAGATAAGAGCCACCAACACTGCGGAGAAGTTAAATCCATTGGTAGTTGCAAATTGAATATCACGAAGTGACACAGCGCCATCTTGGTTGCGATTGCCTGCAAAGACTGAAAAGGACACAGCGATTGCGACGCAAAGCAGGAAAACGAGCCCGACCCGGTCTATGAACGGGAGCTCCGGCCAGAACATCTTGAACGCAAAAGACAGAACTGCGGAACCGATCGCCGCGGCCAGGGCACCGCTTGAAGTGGTTTTCTTCCAAAACATGCCAAGCAGAAAAATCACAACAATGCCTGGCGTAAAGAAACCGGTAAACTCCTGAATATACTGGAATGCCTGATCAAAATTACCCAGCAGGGGTTTGGCGCATATCATCGCTAGCAGCATCGCCGCGACTGCGACGACTCGACCAACCATTACCCGGTTGCCGTTTTCATCTTTCTTGCTGCTGAAGCTGGCATAGATATCCATGGTAAAAATAGTAGAGATGCTATTTGTCATGGATGCGAGCGACGAGACAATCGCCGCGAGCAGTGCTGCAAAGACCAGTCCCTTGATTCCGGATGGCAGCATTGCCATCGCTTCAGGATATGCGTGATCAGGTGTCGCAAGAGTCGGGTTTAACACAAAGATAGCGATACCCGGCAATACAACAATCACTGGCATCAGTAGCTTCAAAAATGCGGCGAAAGCGATGCCTTTTTGCGCTTCCTGAATATTCTTGGCTGCCAGCGCACGCTGAATAATGTATTGATTAAAGCCCCAGTAGGAAATGTTCATAATCCACATTCCCCCCAATAGCACAGAGAGGCCTGGCAGGCTGGCGTAGTGTGGGTTGTCCCGGCTGAGAATCATGTCAAATTTTTCGGGCGCCCGTTCAGTCAGTATCTGGAACCCGGCTAACACACCTGAACCATCCGACACCTTGTCCAGCATAATCCAGGCGATCATCAGACCACCAAGCACAAGTAGAACGACTTGAATGATGTCTGTGAATGCCACCGCCTTAAGCCCACCGTAGAGTGAGTAGCCGACTGCAAAGAGCCCTAGCAGTACCATTCCCTGCACAATGTCGAGTCCTGCTACCGTGTTTAGTGCCAGAGCACCCAGCCATAGCACTGAGGTTAAATTGACAAAAATGTAGACACCGAGCCAGAAGAAAGCCATCACCAGACGCACCCGATGGTCATACCGCTGTTCCAGAAATTGAGGCATGGTGTAGATACCGCGTTCCAGAAAAATCGGTAAAAGGTATTTACCGACGAGAATGAGCGTGATGGCTGCCATCCACTCGTACGACGCGATGGCAAGGCCGATAGCATAACCGGATCCGGACATGCCGATGATTTGTTCAGCAGAGATGTTGGCGGCTATTAGTGATGCACCAATTGCCCACCAGGGCAACGATTTCCCTGCAAGAAAGTAGTCCGAAGTGTCTTTGTTATGGCCTGCTTGCTCCCTTGAAACCCATTGTGCCAGCGCGAACAAGCTGATTGCGTAAAAAATAACAACTGAGATATCCAAATTCGACAACATGAAAACTACTCCTCAGAAATTACGATTAGTTCGAACAAGGTTAAAGCCTCAAAAACTGAAAAATGGGGATCTCGCAGGTTTTGCCGCCTAGAGACACAAATTCTTCTTCATCCCAGTACTTGCTGTCTCTAAACATACAATCATAAATTTTGCCTTTCGCTGCAGTGTTAGGAAACGCGGTATCCTGGAGTAGTCGGCGTTTGAGCACGGAGAAAGTGACCGCTTCATTGTTCATACGTATTCCACGATCTCGTTCACTGTCTAAGATAACAAACTTACCTTGGTTAGGCTTCTCATCCCAAGGCATCCATTCAGTTTGTGTACCATCACGTCCCCTACCGGGTGAGCTGCTGTATGCAAACTCAGCCCAATAGGAGGACATCTTTCTGGATAACTCCGTGCGGCTGGGAATATTTTCGTCCGAGAACAGGACCCAATTCATCAATCGATCGTCGAAGCTCTCAAACACAAACGGAATCTCTGAGGCGTGTACAGCACCGATCAGTTTTGAGAGGTCAACGCCCAGTATTGTCGGTAGTTCGTCCCAGTCGAACCTGTACGCAAAAACAGGGTCAGCTTGAGATTTAGCAAGACGCATCGACACTTCGTCAACACCGCGTGCTTTCCAGGCATCGTTGAAGTAGCTGGTCACCGCATGAAAGTATGCTTCATTGATAATTTTGGGTAGAAAGCCCATTTGCAGTTCGACAAGGCTGCTGTCTCCAGCAAAGAATGGCTTGAACTCATCACGGTTGGTTCCGATGATGATCGGAACTGCGTTGTAGTTCGCAGCATCAGAAAAGACTTCCATCAAATCCTCACGCGGCACAACCGTGCCATCGCGGAATATCATAGGCATCGAGGGCATGCCATCAGTACCTAGCAGCATTAAAATTTCGTTGGCCGATTTTCCTCGAAGGTAGCGACTGATCTCAGCATCGCTCATCTGGTTCTGATGTGATATCGCCTCTTTCCTTGACGCGGCAGTCGCATCGGCAATCAGCAGTTGATTAGTAATCTCCCGGCCACTGTTCAGATGGCCTGAATCTTCGATGTAGTTTGTTGCCTGATCCATAGGGGTGGAGATGGGAAGCCCGCTTTGGATGATTGCCTTATGAAAAAGACCTTCACCTTGTTGCGAGGCGAGAATAGCAAAGATGTTTATGCCGCCTGCAGACTCGCCGAACAAGGTCACGTTGGTCGGGTCGCCGCCGAATGCTTCAATATTATTCTGCACCCACTCGAGAGCGGCCACACTGTCAAGAATACCAAAGTTACCCGACTTGTCCTCCAGCGAGCCGTCGTGGTTGAGAGACGGATGTGAAAGCCAGCCGAAGAGGCCTAACCGGTAATTGAAGTTGACCACAATCACGTCGTGATTCTTGGCTAGATTGCGACCGGAGTATTTAAATTGATTAGCGTATCCTGCGACGTTTCCACCACCGTGGATGTATACCATGACCGGCAGCCGATCATCGCCAGCTGGCACTTTCCCGTTCGCAAATTTCGGTGCAAAAATATTCAGATACAGACAGTCTTCTGATCCGATCGGTTTGCCGTGTTCTTCCCGTGGCCTGCTCTCGCCAACAGAACCAATCTGCTTACAACGGTCGGAAGCTTTGAGAGCGTCGAATGTCCCCTGCCAGGAAGCAGGTTCAACAGGTGCTCTCCAGCGCAGGTCGCCAACCGGTGGCGTCGCAAAGGGAATACCCATCCAAGTATGCGATTCTGAGATGTCAAGGAAACCCACGACATCCCCGTATGCTGTTTTTCTTAACGTGTCCGGGGCTGCGAGCTGTCGTTGTTCACCGTAGTCATCACCCGATTGAGAAAATTTATAACCAAGAAAGGCGACAAGCACAGCAACAATAACCACAAGGGTGCTCAGCACAATGAGAACTTTTTTAAGCATAGCGTCGAATCCGAAAGGGTATTTTTATTGAGTGTTGTAATGCAACCCGCGAGCCAAAGTTTGCTATGAGTGCGGCGCTATTTTTCGTGATATCAGAGATCACCGCGGCGCGCTCAAGGCGTTATCCAGCCGCGAGGGTTATCAGTTATCTCATTCTGTTTGAATTGCAGCGCCTGCATTAATGAAGCCGCTTCTTCTGTAAACAGATTCTTGACATCGTGAGCTTCCGTATCACCGTCAAGATGTGACAAATGCATGCGACTACGACCAAAATCCCCCGTGTTCTCTGTCAGCTTGAATTCGCCATTGCGTATTGCGTCGGGCAATGTTTGTATCACCGGAAAATAGTAAAGAAACGCGTGTGGTGAATCGCTCTTCCCCTGCAGAAGGCCGGAAAGGTCCCGGCCATCGATTACCCGGTCTTTAGGTAGTGTCAGGCCAGAAGCCTGCAGGAGCGTAGGGAAAATATCGATATTCATCGCCATCGCATCAGTCACGCGACCGGATTCCACCCGACCGGGCCAACGAACAATCATCGGCACACGTTGCCCGCCTTCAAGGGTCTGTCCTTTTCGTCCCCTTAGATAGCCGGGACTGCCGTTGTAGTCGGCGCCATTGTCGCTGGTAATCAGCACGATTGTGTTGTCCGACAAGCCCAGTCGATCCAGTGCGCGCATAAGTTCCCCTGTGCTCCGGTCAAGATCTTCGATTACATCACCGTAAGTGCCACCGCGTGACGTGTTAGCGAACTCATCTGATGAGTAGTGAGGAACGTGGGGGAAAGAATGTGCAAGGTAGAGGAAAAATGGGTTGCCTGCGGTTGACTCCACAAATTCGATCGCCTCTTGAGTATACATTTCAGTTAGTTGGCGTTGGTCAACACCTTGGCCCGAAAGAGGTTGCAATTCATCTCGCTCACTGGCAAACAAGCCGCCTTCTCGTCTGTCTTGAATCAAGACCTCCTTGTTGCGGTAGAGGTTCAGAGGATACTGATCATTGCTGAAGTGAAGGCCAAAGAAAGACTCAAAGCCAAAATCGTTAGGAAGATAGCCTTTGTGATCGCCAAGATGCCACTTGCCTATCATGCCAGTGCGGTATCCGGCATGTTTCATCACCTCGGCGATCGTAATTTCTTCTTTCGGCAAAGCATTTGCCCACCCCAGCATTTTCCTCAAAACACCCATTGTCGAATCTGTAGGAAAATAAACATGTCTGTCGGTTCTTGTCCTCGGCGGAAATCTGCCTGTCAGCAACGCAGCACGAGACGGCGTACAGACAGGTGATGCCGAGTAAAAGTTCGTCATCAACAACCCTTCCTGAGCGACCTGATCTATCTCAGGCGTCTCTATCAATCGGTTCCCGTAACTAGAAAGGTCCCCCCAACCTAGATCATCGAAGAAGATCACAATAATGTTCGGCGCATTATTTGATATTTGTGGCAGCGTGGTCAGGTATTCGAGCTTCGCACGCTGATGGACGGCATCGATAGTTGGGTCCGAGAAGGCTACGTAGAAGAACCGAATGAACAAACCAACCACACTCAGCAGGAGCACACCAACAATTGCTCTGCCCAGCCAAAGGGCAGACTTATTAAATATCCTAAACAGCATGTTAACTCCTGTTAAAAAACATAAACCCTGATTGACCAATCCAACCGGTAATACTCAAGGATGTAACGATCGACCTTGTTGGCTTCAAGAATTGCTATCGCTACCTACTGCTAATAGGCAAACCCAGCAATGCCTTTAACCAATCGCCATTCATAATATGGATTAATCTAGCCATTAATTTCGGGCTCAGTTTGCCCTGACTCATCAATACCATGGTGCGAAGTGGCATTTCAGCAACAATCGCTTCGATGACCATTTTGTTATGATCAGAGGGCTCGCCAAACTGTGAGTGCATCATTTTCTGAACTTGTTGCTTTAGTTTTCGACCGAGCCAGTTTTGTTCGACTTCTAACAGGGTCGAGTTAAATTGGAAAGGGCGAACAGGCACTGGTTCGGGTATAGATCGGCCTAACAAGGCTGTGAAGGCGGCATCGTTGAAGTCGAGATTGGCGGGTTGGAAATATGATCGAAGAAGCGGGTCGCTATCGACAATCCTCTCAGTTCCGTCTAGATGGAATATTTGAGAGAGACGAATGTCCTCTACAGAGGCGCCAATATCGATGGTGTAACTGCCAGCTTCGACAACCCAGTCACTGATCAACGTGTCCCATCGAGCAAAGGATCGAAAATCAAGACTAAGCGCAACCTCTTGCTCTTGCCCAGCTTCTAAATGTACTTTGCAAAATGCTTTTAATTCCCGGGTCGGGCGATGCACAGATGGGTCTTGCTGCCCAACGTAGAGCTGAACGACTTCAGATCCGGCACGGTCACCCGTGTTTTTTATGGTAGCAATAACAGCCACTTTCATCTCGTGATTGGGCTTTAGTTGATCAGTATTTGCCACCACAAGGTTACTGTAATCGAACTGAGTATAAGAAAGGCCATGGCCAAACGGGTATGCCACCGGCTTACGGGCTGTATTAAAGAATCGATATCCAACCCAAATTCCTTCACGGTACTGTGACTGTCGGTTTGTGCCAGGGAACCAGGCGTGACTGGGAACATCTTCCAGCCTCCTGGGGAAGGTTTCTGCCAGCTTGCCACTGGGATTACATACACCAAACAGAATGTCCGCCACCGCTGATGCGCCAGCTTGCCCTCCCAGATATGTTTCGAGAATAGAGGGAATCTTACTGACATCCGGCAAGACAACTGGCGCGCCATTTTGTAGTACCAGAGTGATTTTGTGATGAAACAGGCTTAATGCCTCTATTAGAGCAATTTGGCCTTCAGGTAAATCCAAGTGGGTTCGATCAAAGCCCTCAGACTCACATTCCCGCGTCAGACCAACGATCAGGATAATGTTATCCATGTTTTCTGCGAGCGCGATAGCGTCATCTATAAAGCTTTTTGGTGTTGCCCCTTTCAGTTTGTAGCCTGGTACGTACTCAACACCGGCATTCAGCAGGGATATTGCTTCAAGTGGCTGATCCAGATGCGTGGGATTGATTTGCGAACTGCCTGACCCCTGGTAGCGGGTATCCTCGGCCAAAGCACCAATGACGCCTACTTTGTCGCTAGTAGATAAAGGGAGATTTTTTTGCTCGTTTTTTAGCAATACACAAGCCTCAAGGGCGGCTAGTTTGGCGACCTGATGATGCTCGTTGGCAGAGTGTTGATGGTTATCATTGAGTAAGCGACGTGATTTAATAATGAGCGCTAGAAGCCTGGTCACACAGGCATCAAGTTCGTCGTTAGAGAGCTCGCCGCGCTGTACAGCCTTGATGATTTTATCGGTATTGAGGCTGCCGCTGGCGGGCATTTCAAGATCAAGCCCCGCTTTAATACCTTCGACACGTTGGTGCGTGGCGCCCCAATCAGTCATGACGAGGCCATTGAAACCCCACTCATCCCTCAGTATCTCTGTTAGCAACCGATGGTTCTCAGACAGGTAAGTGCCATCGACTTTGTTGTAGGAACACATAACCGTCCAAGGTTGGCTTTCTTTAATGGGTATCTCAAAGCCAGGCAGATATATTTCCCGCAAGGTGCGCTCATCAACAATGGCGTCGACCACCT
>Ga0208973_1001080_pt1 | contig 12460 bp, 12 predicted proteins | sample AOAMet_66_BLW_10_2_FD_188233 | JGI IMG/M metagenome (GOLD analysis project Ga0208973, IMG submission 188233) | Ammonia-oxidizing marine microbial communities from Monterey Bay, California, USA - CAN11_66_BLW_10 (SPAdes) | ecosystem: Environmental > Aquatic > Marine > Intertidal zone | place...
TCCCGCACAGCGCCGGTATCATCAAATACGTCTCCTAGTTTAAGCGCCGCAATTTCTTTGGCGCGCAGGCCTGCATAAAAGCTAACCATGAATATTGTCGTGTCACGAACTGGATGACGACGACTGCGGCAGTAGTGTAATACTCTGCGAAACTGGGCTTCGTTTAGTGTTTGTGCCTGTCGTATCTCAAAGCTCCTTAAACATAATGTTTTGTTAGCTCTGAGTATAAAGTCTGAGGTTTAGGTTGGGCGACCGAAATCTGCCAATAAATATCCCCAATGATTTCAATGGGATCAGCTATAATCTCATACAATGTATGTTCTATGAGGTTTTGTGTTTATTTTGACTTGACGATCTCGGTAGGTGCCAATGTAAGGCTGCTCAAACAACAACTTTAATTTTTTTATTGTACTCAAACATTTCCTATGGATAGCGATTTGCAGCTATTCATTTTTATGGCGCTGTTCTCTCCAGAGGATAGTCAGGCCAGAAAATATTATTAAGAAAACTCCAGGGAAGAGCGTATCGATTGGAAATTCACCAAAAATAAACCAGCCAAAGCAAAAAGCAGTTATGATGCCGAAATAACTAAATGGAGCAAGAACTGCTGCTGGCGCATTACGAAAAGCGTACATTAAGAAGATAACGCCAAAGCCACCAGATATTGCCATACTGCAAATTAACAGTCCGTCTTTAAATGATTGAATCGGACTAAATTCAACAGATGTAGCAGCCAATAAAATAGCTCCAAAAGCCGCAGCTGAAGCTGAGTACAAGTACAAAATGGCACTTGAAATTGATTTGTCGAAACTTCTTAACGTGACCATAGACGCCGCATAACAAAACGCTGCTCCAATCGGCATTACAGCAGTCCAAGTAAATACGTCAGAGCCGGGTCGAACAATCAAAAGAGCACCAGTGAAACCGACTGCAATTGCTCCCCACCTCCAAACACCAACTTTTTCGTGGTAAAAAATTATCGCGATTAATACGATAAATACTGCATTTGTTTGGCCCAACGCAGATACTGTTGCTAATTCCATATTAGCTAATGCTGTGTAAAAAAGGAGTTGTGCTAGAGCTACAAAAAGGCCCCTCCCAATAGCTAATTTCCACTGTTTTATTTTATATGCTCTGAGATTAAAGCTGAGCTCACGGTTGTAGGCCAATAGAGCAATAGTAGGAAGAATTCCTACAACATTTCTGTAAACTGACAGTTCCTGCGGGGAATAGCGGACCGAGAGAATGCGGACATGTACAGCCATTAAGTCGAAACAAACATAGGCTAGCAAACAAACAAGTATCGCACGAATATTAGATGTCACTTGGCTCCAAACCCAAAAGCAAATGAGCCTTTGTTATACAACCACTCTGCCTCAAACCGAATAAAGTCAAGCGTACCAATTTATATGTACTGAATAGCGTAATAGGATTTTCTAAAGTGAACCAGTTTTGAAAGGGCTTTCTGCAAAAGTTGATAAATAAACATATAGGCAAAAACACAGGCTGAATAAGGCAAAGTAAACGAGATCAAGATTGGCGCGTCGATTATAATTGCGCTGTGGTGATGTACTTTGAAAACGTCAGCATAAATCGAACTGCCCGTTGTTCGTCTTCTTTGCACTACCCTGCTGCTGGCAGGATGCCTTAAACGCAATCCCACTGGAGAGACATCCTTTTATCCTGAAAAATCGGAAGTGATATGACGTTTGCAAAGTCGTAATGGTTGAGAAGGAACGCCTTCTAAAAGTGAGACGGAAGACAACCCCGCAAGGGATCCGTCACTGCACAGGGTTGCCTGACCGTATGGGTCCTGTGTAGGCGTGTGATACGCCAGTAATAGAGATGATCGCAAAACCTGCTCTTCCCTGCAAAGGGTTTGGTGATACGGGCTGACAAGCGATGTGCAATAGACGCATTGAGCAGTTTTAGATTGATGCCTTTACAGGCGTTGATCTGACTGCTCTTTGCAATCTCGAATAAAAGAAAAGAACTCAATTGAACTTAATTAGTTAAAACGAAGTATCTGAGTTCGGCGATAGCTGAACGCTCGTAGATGCGAAGCAGATGCGATTGACGATAAAGATATTCAAACAGTTAGAACTACACCTAATATTCTTCTCCAAGCATAATCGTGAGCACACGTCTGGTCACATGTGGATCACTTGGATCAGGGCTGTGGTTCATCAGATCAAGGTCAAAGTAATCGATCTTCCAAAAGACAGTATTGCCCTCATACTCAATTGCCCCAAAGTCGTGTTCGCCAAATGGATCATTGCGCTCAGAGAAGTCATCAAAACCTTTCACCAAATTTAAGATGCAATCCACTGCGTCGTTACCCAGCAAATCTATACCTCGTGTGATGATGAGTTTGCAATTGGTGAGAGTGGTGCGGGCTTGATCGTTTAGAAGGGCAATGGATTGGGCTGTTCTGTCAACGTCGGGCTGCAAGCCTAGCTCCTTTTACAAAAGCATATGCTCAACGGTAAGTTTGGACGACCGGATAATATAGAAAGAGCCACCCAAAAAATGAGCGGCTCTTCAGTAAGCTAGTAAGAAGCTTTAGGATCTAGTGCGGGCTTCAAGAAGCTGATCAAACTCAGACTTGTCCGAGGTAAAATCCAAAATTGTATCTTCCAACCAATCCATCATTTTACGTCCACTGCCTTCAAACCCTTTTAGCAATAGCTGGGTTTGAACTTCGGTTAAAAAGATACCGTTAGTATCTAATATGGCTTTGGCTCGGGGAAGCCATTGATCTACGGTTGGATAGGTAAACTCTAGGCATCGACAACGATCTTGGAGTGGCTGATCAATCCGGTGCAGGTTATTTGTGGTGCAGATGATAATGCCAAAAGTATGCTCATCGACGATTGCGCGCAATGTTTGCTGCATGCCGGGCTTTAGTTGATCCACTTCTTCTATGACCAAACATCCGTTCAACATGCCAAAGGCGCGTTGGTAGTTCCAATTACCGGTGAGAATATCCAAACTCTTATCTTCTAACGCGCTTGCATGCACTGAGCATTTGGCGATGTTCACGTCTTCTTCTGTGTATCTACTCTTCATGATCAGGTTTGCGGTCTCGCTCTTACCAGCGCCGCGTGGTCCGTGCAGAATAAGATGCTTGTGCCTTTTGTTGGCGGCAGTTTCTTTGACGATACGTTCGACATAAGCGTCCACAAAGATAATATCGTCCAAAGTTTTGGGGCGATGCTTTTCTTCAAACTTCATTTAATTGTTCCTTTCGAAGAGAAATAGTGAGCAGTGCAAAGACTGCTCACTTATCAAGGCTGATTATTCCGCAGGGATAGCTGCGCCATTTAACTCAGTGACATCGACATGTAAGGCAGGTTGAAACGACTGCGGCTCCATTTCTTGGCTCAAACTTTTTAGATTGGCTTTGCGCTGCTCTTCATTGCGCTTTGCAACGCCCGCTTGCTCTGTTTGACTTGCCTGCTCTTTAAGTTGACTGCCTGCCAATGTGAGAACAGTTTTTATTGGAACCAATTTATCTGTGCCAAACACAATAGTGCCGGTTCCATCCGTATTTTTGCGAATAAGGGCCAGGCTGAATTGTTCACCATCTGCGGGCTGCAGCTCGTCTTTCATCTCGATCTGCATAATACCATTTGCATCGCTTAATACGGTTTCTGCATAGTCTTTGTTCTGCTTGGCTTTATCCGCTTCGCTCAGCCCTTCTTTATTGGCGCGACGGATCTCATCAATACCGTGATTGTCAGTAATGAACGTCTCAAGCGTATCGCCGGTTTGTCCTGCGTCAGAAGCGACTTTAAGAACGCGCGCATATGAGAATGCGCGGCTTGCAATTGTTTGCTCCATATTAGGCCCAACAAATACAAGGCGGATGATCTTCAAAGCTAGGCTGGTTGAGCTGTTATATCCAATACCGCGCTCTTCCAATTGCTCCGTAATGGCTTTGGCTAAACCAGTTTTGGCGTCTTTGGCTTTGTTAAAAAGCTCCAAGCAGTTGCCTAGAATTGCATAGAGCTCTGCATTGCTTGCTGCATAGGTGCCGTTTTGCCATTTGATGCGGTTTGCAATCATCTCATCGATAACAGACGTTAGGCTTGGCGCTGCATTTGTGTTTTGAGTTACGTTTGTCATTTTTAGTTCTCCAAAGTTTAAAACTGCGACTGGCGTGATTGCCGTGTCGATGAAACAAACGTAATTCAAAGTTTGATGCCGATATAAAAAGCTTTAATATAAATTATAATTGGCATCATTTTGGATTGATTTTATGGAAGAGTTTAAAGATCGCCCATTGCACTTTGCCTATGCGTGGCCCGTAAAAGATCCCAAACGCAGCAAAAGAGTACTGCCGCCGCCACCCTTTCCGGAGGCAGAGCCTTGGCAATGTTCGGTTTATTACTACTGGTGGGAATATCTAAGGCGCCATGAGGATTACAAACGTACCTGTGCGCAGTGTGGGCATGGGCGCTATGCCAAGCTCTATGCAGACTTTGGCAATGTGCACGAAGGCGAATTCTGGGATTGGTGGCGCGCGCATAACTGGATCTTTGCTGAGCCACCTATAAGACAGGTCAAAGCTGCTGAGGTAGGGGAGCGTGCAGATGATCACACGCTCATCATAAAGGTTCCTTTGGAAACATCGCTTGCTATAACAACACGTCAGTTCAAACGCTTGGTGAAACCTCAAATAAAAAAGGCGGCACGCCAGAAGTTGCCCAGCCGGGCGAAGTACCCAGTGGCAACGAAGCCTATACTCTCTGCATTACATGAGCATCTTCTCGTATGGGATGCAAAGCAGAGGCATCCAAACTTCAAAGATGCAGAGCTGGCCGATCTAGTGGGTCTTCGCATCAATCACGTTGTGGATGGTGAAACTCTTCAATCCAGACGCAGTCTCAACCTTTCAACAGACAAAATTGAAAAGAAGATTTATCGGCGCAAGCAGTTGTCCGTGCAGCGTCACCTGCGCATTGCAGAGCAGTATATAGAGAATGTGGGCAAGGGGCAGTTTCCCCTGAGAGATAAGAGATAATTCCACTATGGGGCAAACACAGTCGGGTGACCCAGTATGGGCCAACATTGTGTCTCCCGAGTCTTTGCCGGTTTTGGTGTGCCCAGGGTCTCCAGTTGTACACAGCGCAATGAGATAAATAACTGTGTAAGTTATTTAGGGAGTTAATTATGAGCATAAGATTATTGGAACATATACGCGATGAGTTGAGAGGTTCTGGTGCAGTTCAAAACACACCAGAGTTTTGCACAAGCTGGCTGGGAAGAAGTGAGGGTTACATAAGAACACTGCGTTTCCATGGGTTAGAACCCAGTGTGGAAGCGCTAAGTGTGTGTTCCCACAAACTTGGACATTATGCAAACAAGTTGAGGGGCAGTGATAAGGACACTCATAAAACCTGGGTTCAAAGTTTTGACCGTCTTAAAGACTTGTGTGATCAAGCAATCGCTAAGCAAGCCCACCAAATATGGCGAGAACCAGACAGGATGGACGCGTAAGGAAACTCTACCATGGATGATGCAAGAGAGGATATGCGCAAGCTTATTGATGTGATTGAAAAGGGGGCCAAGAGCACCAGTAGTGAGCAAGCTGTGGATGACATCAAACTTTTTGCAAACACTGCAAGCTTCCTCGCGAATGCTTTAGACACGCGTCTCAGATCCAAAGACGCCAATCCAAAGAGTAAGTCAAAACCTAGAAAGACTGTGGGGCAACCAAAACCACCCGCGCCCTCCATCCCAAAATCTGCAAACACACCAAAGGCACAAGACACCACAACTGGTATGCCCCCTGCCATCAGTACGGCAATCTCACAGGCAGATTATGACAGGCTCAAGCCACAGGCAACACAAGCACCTCTCAGAACCAGTTAGAAACCAACATTCGTTAAAAACTACGTCGCGAACTCCGTTGAAACACTACAGTTTGAGGCGCCTGTAAGTGATTTTATTACCCGTTCCTTTATGTCCAGAGATACATAGTTAAATACGAATTGGTTTAGATATGGTTAAAGAAATTCGACGCGAAAATAATATCCGTTTTAGTGTTAGCCAGCATTCGTTTGCGTCAATCCACGCCTTGTTTCACAATATGTTCAATTAACAAAGATCCCGCTAGCAGCGCACTAGCTTCAAGCTATACCCAGTTTGGTCCCGAGTTCGCAAGCGAGGTCAATAAGCGAAGGGCAGTAGCGGGTGAAATTCAGTAATTTTAAAAGAGAGCGCAAGAATTACATAAAATGAATAGCAGAAAGATTATATTTTAGCTGAGCCAACAAACAAATTTGTATCATTTTCCCTTAAAGAATTTACGATCGATTGGGGAGGCATTTTGTCGGTAAAAAACGTGTTTATTTCCGATACATGTGAAATGGGCATCATTGCTTCAGAATTAAACTTTGAATGATCGGCCGCTACAAATTTAATACTACAAACCTCCATAGCGTGGCGCGAAAGCTGAGCATCACGATAATCGTAGTCTAATAAATGCCCTTCGTCAGTGATTGAGCCTATGCCAAAAATTCCATAAGCAACTCTATTTTTGTTTAAAAATTCTAGGGCTGAGTCCCCTGTAATGGCCTTATCTCTTGAGCGGAGCTGTCCTCCCGGTATCAATATTGTGAAATCTGGATTCTGGCTCAAAATTAGTGCCACTCCAATATGATTAGTTATCACAGTCAGGCCTTCATGGCTCAATAAGCCTTCGGCCACTGCCTCCATAGTTGTGCCTATGTCAATAAAGAGTGATGCACCGTTAGAAATTTGCGATGCAATGGCAGCGCCAATTACGTTTTTAGCTCCCACATTTTCAATTTCTCGACTAGAATAGGAGAGGCTTTTTGTTCCTGGTAACGTTCCTACGCCTCCATGATGCCTCTTCAAAACAGCTTGATTGTCCAGGTATATAATGTCGCGTCGCACAGTCTGAGCAGATACACCGAATTGCCTAGTAAGAGTTTCTATGGATGCATAGCCATGCTCACGAACAAAATCGATGATCTTGTAGTGTCTTACATTGAGATTAATATCTTTTAAGTTGAGCATGAGGATTATTTCATTTCATCAAAAGCTTCGAGCCATTTAAACAAGACAAGGTTTTCTACTAAGGTTTAGTCGAATAACATTTACAATTCATTTTGTAGCGTCTCCTGGAACTAAACTTTCTACGCTTTCTATTATATAAGTAGGCTCAATTTCTATATCTTTAATGTTTTTTTCCTTAGTTACTCCGGAAAGCACTAATGCTGTATCAATTGAGGAGTTAATACCCATTTGAATATCTGTTTCCGGACGATCGCCGACTACAATACATTCCGCTTCAGCATCAAGACATTTGGACATTAGATAGTCAATTGTGTGACGAGATGGCTTTCCGACATTCACTTCACAAAGTTTACCTGTACATGCTTCTATTGCAGCCACGATTGCGCCTGCGTCGGGTTGGCCGCCGTTCTTAAGAGGCCGATATTTATCTCCGTTAGTAGCAAAAAATCTTGCACCATTTTGAATAGCATCAAAAGCGTGTTGAAGTTTTTGATAATTAAAGCCTCGATCAAAGCTTACGATCACAGCATCTACGTTGCTGTCGTTATTAGTAATATCATATCCGTTATGTATTAAGTCATTGCACAAAGCAGTTTCTCCAATAACGAGTAAACGTCCGTTTGGAATATTCTCATTTAAAAAATTTATAAGGACCATAGATGAATTAATGACATCATCATTTTCAGTAGGCACCCCTAATGAAGTTAATTTTTGTGCATAGCTTGCAGCTGTCGATGTCGAATTGTTGCTGATAAAGACAACACGTTTATTCTGGCTCTTTAGAAATTTTATAGCTTTTGCAGCACCTAAAATTAGACTGTCACCTAGCAAGACTGTTCCATCTAGATCCAGTAAATATGCGTCGTAAAGCCTGCTGACACTGTCAGTCATCTGTGAAAATTTTAGTGATGAATTATTGGCATAACTATTTTTCATTTATCACGCCATTTTTGGGTTCGAATAATTAAACTTTTTGAGCCAATGGCATACAGAAGCCTTACGGCTCCACACGTGTATGCGATCATCATTGCCATGGCCGCCGCCATTGCTAATTCGCCTTGATCATCCATGTTGAGAACGGCAATAGATGCCAATCTTGTATTAGCCGAATATAAAAAAATAACCGCGGAAACAGTTGTCATAGCATTTAAGAATAAGTAGACGGAAATATCTAAAATTGCTGGTATGCAAATAGGTAGTGTTATCTTTTGAAATGATCGAAAGAAGGGTGTTTTGAGAGATGCCGAAACTGACTCAAACTCTGGATCCATTTGCTTTAGCGCAGTTGTCGCGGTTAGGTGAGATACCGTGTAGAAATGAGTGATTGTTGAAATAACTAAAATTCCCATCGTTCCATAAACAAAATTCAAAGGATTATTTGGGTTATTGAAAAAGAAGATATAGGCTAAACCTAACGCCATTCCTGGCACAGCGAGAGGGACCATCGCGATGGCATGAAAAGTATTGCGTCCAAACTGAAAACCTCGCCCTTTTTCAACTAGATATGCGCCAAAAAATATTACGATGGAGCCAATAAGAGCGGTGTATACTGATAGTTTTATTGAATTAAAGTATGAGCCCCAGCCTCCTCCCTCAACCAGATCGAAATTAAAATTTTCGAGGGTAAATGAGAGGTTATAAGGCCAAAAAGTTATAAGAGATGCGTATTGTGCCATACCAATCATGCAGATAATCAAAAATGCAACAAATGAACAAAACACCAACATGGTATAATCTAGGGCATTGTTGTTTTTCGGTGCAAAAGGAACCGCACTTGAAGATAGCAGAGCTACCTGTTTTCGCTGCACGAACCTATCTACAGAGAAGGCAATAATCGCAGGAGTTAGTAGAACAACTGCTACTACGGCACCCATTTGAAAGTTTTGCTGTCCAATTACTTGCTTATAAATATCTGTTGCTAAAACATTATAGCTTCCGCCAATAACCTTGGGTACGCCAAAGTCAGTAAAAATGAGAGTAAAAACGACAAAGCCAGCGCTGATAAGTCCAAATTTACAGCTAGGAATTGTAACCATAAAAAAGGTTTTTAACTTTGATGTTCGAAGTGCTGTAGCAGCCTCATACAATCTTGCGTCTGTAATTGAGAGCGCCGTTATTATGATCATTAAAGCATGGGGAAATACCCAATAAACAGATCCAAGTACGATCCCTATGGGGCCGAAAATAGGTTCACCCATTAGGAAGCTTTTCGCAACACCTTGGTTCCCAAACCAATAGACTAAAGAAATTCCACTTAACATTGATGGCGTTAATAAGGGAACAATCGCTACAATTTTAAAAAACCATTTAAATGGCATTTTAGTCCTTGTCAGTGCATAAGCGTAGGCGAACGCGATTGTTAAAACTATGAAAGTACCAATCACCGAAATCAAAAAACTGTTGAATGCTGATTGAAAAAGGGCAGGAGTCGAGAAATAATCTTGATAATTTGAAAGCCCAACAAAATCACCTGCTTTATTTTCAAGGCTTTTTGAAAGCATGGAATAAAGAGGAAGAACTATTGCAACCGCCAAAAATAGTCCAATAAGACACATGCAGACCCGCATCGTTCTGTCATCACGACTACTCTTCTGTTTTACAACTGAGGTGTTTTCAATGTTAAGGGTCATTATAGTTCTTCTTATATTCTCAGTAAATTTTGATAAATTGTTGTGGTAAACTTACTTTAAGTTTTGAGCCCACCTCTAAGTCGAGAAGTCGTATGATGCTTTTTGAAAAATCAGCTAAGAGAATATCAGTTTTTAGATCAAAAAGTCCTAGTTTTACTCGGTAAAAAGAACCTAGAAATTCAAGGCTCAAAACTTCGACTTGAAGCACATTTTGATCACCATCGCTAACGTTTCTAGCGTTAACATCCTCAGGTCGTATAGACGCCATAGCTGATGATCCAATTGGCAAGCCTTCAGTCCGACATGCCAAGACGACATCGCCAACTTTTACGCGGTCTTTTGAAGTGATGATTGAAGGTAAAAAATTAGTCGTACCAACAAAGTCAGCGACAAATTTGGTCTTAGGAGAGCTGTAAATTTCTTCCGGCGTGCCAACTTGTTCGATGACACCGTTATCCATGACGACAATTCGATCTGCCATGGTTAAAGCTTCTTCTTGGTCATGGGTTACCATGATAGTTGTAACGGCGAGCTTGCGTTGCAATTCTTTTATTTCATGTCTTAAGTGGCTTCGGACTTTAGCGTCTAATGCACTTAGCGGTTCATCAAGCAGTAACAAACCAGGGGAAGTCGCCATGGCGCGAGCTAATGCCACGCGTTGTTGTTGCCCTCCCGATAATTGAGACGGAAATTTATCACTTTGGTCCATCAAGCCAACCAAACCTAGCAACTCATCTACGCGGTTTTTTATATGCAAGGACTTTGCGCCCAAGTTCTCAAGTCCGACTGATACATTTTTCGCTATGGTGAGATTGGGAAAAAGCGCATACGATTGGAAAACGATGCCAAAGTCACGTTCTGAGGGTGGTAAAGATGAAATGTCTTTTCCGCCTTGGCTAATAGTCCCGTAAGTCTGTATGTCGAGGCCAGCAATGGCTCTGAGTAATGTTGTTTTGCCACATCCGGATGGACCCAAAAAACAAACAAATTCATTCTCAATAATATCTAAAGAAATATCTTTTAAGGCGGTAAATTTACCAAAATTTTTGGTAAGGCCTCGAACCTTTAAATACGTCTGATCTATTTTATTACTCATTGTTTTTCATTTTCAATATTTGGAAATAAGTGAGCCCTCCGATCAAGCAGGTAATAGCTGGATCGGAGAGCGGGACGTATGTTCGTGGCCTGAATTATTTTTTCGGCTCAGATTTTGTGTCGTAACGAGACTGCCATTCCTTCAAGATTGTTACCCGATTGCTTGCAGCGTATTCGAAATCATTATCAATCATTGCATCGAGAAACCCGGTCGGCATATTTTTAACCGGCTTTGCTACACCAGGATAAGCTACAACTGCGTACGCATTGTTATACATTTCACTGGCTTGGCGAGACGCGACAAAATCCATCAACAGTTTAGCTTCATCTAAATGCTTTGTGCCTTTCATGATCATTGCGGTTTCCATATCCCAACCCACGCCTTCGCTAGGAAGAATAATTTCAATCGGCGCCCCTTTATTCTTCAATTTTGCGCCGCGCGACATAAAGGATACGCCAATTGTAACTTCCCCCGCAGCAGCTTGACGACAGGGTTTAGATCCGGAGTGAGTATACCAGTTTACATTTTCATGGAGACTATCCATGTACGCCCAACCGCCATCTTCGCCAAACATCTGCAACCAGCTTGTTACATCGAGAAAGCCAGTGCCGGAAGAATTGGGGTTTGGCATAACAACATGGCCTGAATATATTGGTTTTGTTAAATCCACCCAAGATGCAGGCATTGGAAGATTATTTTTCTCCAGTTCCACTGTATTGACACACATCGCTGCTATCCAAGCGTCCATGCCAATCCAATGTGGCGGATTTGCTTTATCAACGAATTTAGAATCAAGCTTTTCTACCCCTGCAGGGGCATATGGGTGAGTCATTCCTTCAGCCTTAAGTAACATCAAACTAGTGGCGGCAAGACCCCAGACAAAATCTGCTTGAGGGTTTTCTTTCTCTGCAAGTAACCTGGCAGTCTGTATTCCGGCGGAGTCACGAATCCAATTTAATTTGATGTCTGGATGCAACTCATTAAATGCAGAAACATATTTTTTGAAACTATCTGCCTCAACTGAAGTATACACCGTAAGTTCCGTAGCAGTTGCCGCCGACATCATGACTGAAGTTGCCGCAGCTGTTAACGTGCTAATTTTTCTTATATTTTTTAATAATTTCATTTTTCACTCCCACTTTTTGTTTTCGACACTGAACGAAAAAATATCAGTCTGCCCCAATTCCCACTTGAGAAAAAGTTGACATGTACAGATGTGTTATCATTATATTTCTTAAAAATATATAAAAAATTTACCATAAATGTAATAAATATTACAAATTATGTAATATAACTAACATTTATACTTTTGTACTGGGAGAAGTGAAATGTTTTTAGGCACATGGCCATGTCATCGTGTAAGAAGAAAAGCAGAGGTCTCCAAGCTCCGAAGGTTTGGATTTTGAGCACTATAAGTAAGTGAAAACCTCTCGGTATAATCGTGTATTTTTTTGAGAAGCTTAACCTTCGTAACTTTAACGACATAGGCTCATTGATTCTTGGGGCGAGTGCGCTTGTATTAGTTGCTAAATGATAGCCCGTTAACTATATGAAAGAACGGTAAGTAGCCGAGCATGAAGTTGCGTTTTGCCATTTGGTCAAGACACAGTGCTTCCTACACATCAAACGAAATAGTAAAAACACACCTTTGCACACACCTCATTAATTATTATATAACATATTGTAA